>Ga0325401_1003989_pt1 | contig 13748 bp, 4 predicted proteins | sample PopdelMetagenome_FD_205666 | JGI IMG/M metagenome (GOLD analysis project Ga0325401, IMG submission 205666) | Populus deltoides microbial communities from Bellville, Georgia, United States - Xylem-PdKOR-R2 | ecosystem: Host-associated > Plants > Phyllosphere > Stem > Wood/Secondary xylem | place...
CTATTTATTTACTTAAAAGGGCTTAATCCAAATATCTATTTTGAAACATGAAATAGAAGCAACTTTTAACCATTTCTAGATTCTATGAATAGCAAATTAAATTATAATAATATCCATTCACACATTTCATATATTTTAAAGAGTTATACTAAACATTAAAAAAATTAAAATTAAAATTAAAATAAATAGCTGGATCATGATCTTATCCAAATATAAGCTCTACTAATAGTTTATGAATATTTTAAAATTTTTTATTTTCCTTGAAAAAACCAAAAGCAACTAGATAAAGGATTCTTGAAGAATTTTGCAACTTGAAAAAAAATTGGTTGGGATAAATGAATACGTTTGTTTATTGAGTCAAAGTGATTTTTAGCTAATTTTAATGGTTTTTTAGCTAATTTTTATATTGATTTGCCACTGTATACATATAATTACCTGATTCATGATTTTAATAATATTGCATACAATCACTCAAAATTATTACCTGTCAAGCTTTGATAATTTGGAGGTAAGAAAAAACATTGAATAGGATTATTTAAAATAGGTTAACGTTCTAAAAACCATTGCTCAGGAAAAGAACATCAGAAATTGCTCAAGCTTTGTTTGGTAACTGGGTTTTCTAAAAATATTTTTAATTAAAATAATATTATTTCATATAATTATATTGTTTTTAATATTAACATATTAAAATTATGATAAAGAACTAAAAATAATTATTTTTTATATTTTTAAAAAAAGAAAAAAACTTGAAAAGACAACTTCAACCACAAAAATCACCCAATCCTATTTCCCTGATGTAAGAAATCATGGCGTGTTCCTGTGTGGTGGTCACTGGTGGATTGGCATCTCATCTCATCATGATTATAAGCAGATAATGATTCTTCACGTCTCTCTCTCTCCCCCCACAGAAGCCATCAAGCACGGCGGCATTCCAGCTGCTAACTTGAGGAGTTCATCCATGAAGATTTGTTTATTTTATTTTATTTATATTTTGAATTTAAACCGGAATTTCTATAAAGTATTATTTTTAACATTAATAAAAAAGAAGAAGACCCATTACTCCGGAAGGAAAAAAGAAACCACAACATCTGTCTTTGTCGCCATTTAAAAAAAAGCCTACCGGTAAGAGCTTGAGGTTAAGAGGTTTGCTTTCTTTGTAGTCTTAGGTTCGAGCTCTGTGGTTGCTTATATGATGATCACTGAAAGCTTATATGGTCGTTAACTTCAGGGTCCGTGAAATTAATCGAGGTACGCACAAGCAAATCCAAACACCCATGTTAAACTAAAAAAAAACTAAATTAATTAGCTGTAGATATCATGCCAGCAAATTAGGTCAAAGAATTTGTCTTGATCTTATTACAATACATTTTGCTGAACACAAGTGTGTCACTCTCGTTCACTCACTGAATCAACCTCATACTCTTTATTTAATTTAATAACAACAATACTCATTTTTTTTCAAAATCATTGCAGATTATAGTGTTTTTAGATTGACTTAATTATAAATTAACTTTTTCGGGCCGACCTTGAGATGAACCAAATAATACCAAAAAAAAAAAAATACAACCATCGGAGATAAGGAAAGAAAAAAAATAAAAGAGAAAATATTGATAGACAAGCATGCTTATGTCTCGAAAACCACCTGCCAATATTTTTCATTTTACATGCTATGAGTGTGTGCATATAAATTATCACTACAATACGTACTTGGAATCCTTCTTTCATAAATTAAGAGTGTTTAACGCTATAAATAATTATTCTCCTTGATTACTTTATCTGATATGATTACAACTCTACTCAATACAAAGCGATCTCATATGACTTGTGGCGTGTAAATACCTAACATAATTAGGTATTAAGAATATAAATAATGTATAATGACCCTAATTTTCTACATCCATTTTTGTAATACATTGAGAGTTTTTAGTGTAATTTTTTTTTCTTGCATACTTATCCGAACATATATGTTTAGTTCATCCATTATTCATTTCATGATATCTCATTCTAGTACATGGACACAACTTATTTAATCCATACATAACTAAGTTCATACATGTAAGGAAAGCTATTATAGAAACCTAATACTAATCGAGAATAAGTTTACATATAAAAATTTACATGGAATATAAGGTGATTTAAAGACATACCGGCAATGTGATTAGAACAATTAATAAATAATAGTCAAGTAAGTAAAGAAAGTTATAAGATGACATCATTAATCATATCATTTAATTCTAACACAAAATCGGCTAATATAAGAATATCACCATTGTCATTTTTTAGATAAGTCAATGAAGTATAATCATTCCAATATTAATCCCATATATAACTATTCCAACTTAATAGTTGTTATCCATTCCTCATTTTTTTATAAGGAAAATCATAAGTCTATTTCCCAACATAAAACATCAATTCCTTCCTGGTCACAAATCATCCCCTTATTCGTAGATATTTCATTAACCATTGTTATTCTCGATAATTCATAATTTATTTCCTTAATCATTCATATTCTCTATAATCCATAATTAGTTTCCTTAATCATTGGCATCCTCAACAATCCATAATTGATTTCATTAATCATCAGTATCCTCAATAATTCAAAATATCAATGTTGATTTAACAACTAATAATTTATCTCCTTTATGATTGATATTTCAACAATTACGTAGTGATGTCATCAATATCATTGTCTCCATCAAAGCCATCAACCTTATGGTAACTTCACACTCATTTTCACTGTAACCGTAGTCACCCTCATTTGGTACTAAGTGTCCAAACGTACCATACCCTTAGTTACCCTTACTACATCAACTAAGAATCAACACAACAAGCTTGCTTTAATCATCATCGGTGACTACATAATCATTTAAACCGTGACCTTACTTACCCACCTTCAGGGACTAAGTATACCAACATCCATTATCCTTAGTTATCATTCATTGGTGACTAAGTATCAGATCCATAGGAACACCTTAGTCATCGTTACCTTAATTGCCAAATATTATTTACATATCATCTTAGTTACCGACACTACGATCACTAAGTATCATTTCGGGGATCAAATCTACCAACATCCACTATCCTTAGTTACCATTCCCTGCTGACTAAGTATCAGATCCATAAGAACACCTTGGTTATTGTTACCTTAATTGCCAAGTATTATTCACATACCACCTTAGTTATCGACACTACGGTCATTAAGTATCATTCACATATCACCTTAGTCATCATCATCTCCGTCATAACCCAATTTTTGATCATTTTATTTTTTTTTTATTATTATTTTGTTTACTGGAAAATGATAAAAAAGAAAAATGACGAAAAAAATATATAATAATGATGATGAAAGAAATAAATAAATAAAAATAAAATAAATGAAGAATGAATTAGAATTTGGGTTAAGGGCAACACGATTGAAAGTTTAAAGATTTAATTAAATTTTTGACTTGCTTAATTAATCAAATCAAGAGTTTAATTGGAGCATTGATAAGTTTTGAGACTTAATTAAGCTTGAAATTAATTTAATTAATCCAATCAAGAGTTTAATTGGAGAATTGATAAGTTTTGAGACTAATTAAACTTGGAATTAATTTAATTAATCCAATCAAGGGTTTAATTGAAGAATTGATAAGTTTTGAGACTTAATTAAGCTTGGAATTAATTTAATTAATCCAATCAAGGGTTTAATTGGAAAATTGACAAGTTTTAGACTTAATTGAGCTTGGGATTAAATTATTCAGGGACTTAATTGAAGAAATATTAACGTTTAGGGTCCAAATTGCGAAATTAAAATCCAAGGACTACATTGAAAATGGAGCGCAAATGCAGGGGGTCAATTATAGTTCAAACCGGGGGCTTAATTACAAGACTTTCAAAACTGCATGGGTCACAACGTAAAATGACAGTCTTTTATCTCCAAACGATGCCGTTTTGAAGACGATGTTCATCTTCTTCTCCTTTAAGCCAGTGACCGTTTTCTACAGTAATAGAGGGAGAAACGTTGCAACAGTAATCATCGTCCGTTGGCTTCAATTATGGGCGCCTTAATGGTGGCCGATCCTCAGCCTACCGCCCGTTACCAACCCACTGAGCTCTACATAAACCGAGGAGCATCGAAGAACAGAGGTTGGTTAGAGAGAGAGAGGAAACAAACCCAAAACAAGACATATACAAATAAACCAAAGCGACTCCTAAGTTTTTTGGTTAAAACCCAGACCAGAAGTGAACCTTTCCTTCACCAATACCGGCCTAAAACAACAAAAACTGAAACAGACCGAGAGAGAGTAGAGAGACTTTGAAAAACAGAGCACGGGGAGAATTTTTTTTTTTTTCAGACGAGGATAGAATAAACAAGAAGGCAAGAAGGCAGAGGTAGAAGGAGGAGTTCCAGTTTCCTATCAATAGACGCCATCACCGATCTTCACCCGAGACATCTACACTCCAGCGAGGCAATTTGCAGCAAGGTAGGCTTCCTCTGTTTCTTCGTTTTCTTCTTTTAGTTTAAGTGCATTTGGCACTGTGCGAAGGTAATTAATTACCTTCGCACAGCACCATGCACGTATGAAGCTAGTTCATGCGTGCTGGGGCTCAGCCGGGTCACTAGCCTGGGCCAGTGACCGGGCTGGGCTGGCTGGGTCTAGCCTCAAAAATAATAAAAATAGAAAAAAATAAAAATAAAAATAAAAAAATAGGAGAAATAAAAAAAATAGAAAAATATGTGTATGCATGAATAAAAATAATATAAATTTACTGGTTTATTCACTAACGCTAGAGTCGGGAGTAAAATACTGGTTTAAGTTTATATTATTTTTATTCGTTATATTTTATTTTATTTAGCAAGAAAAAAAATATATGTGCATGTATGAAAAATAAATTTTTATTTACTTATTTATTCACTGACACCAGAGTCAGGAATAAAAACATTGATTTAATTGTTTTTTTTTGTTTTTTTATTTAACTACATAAGAAATAGAAAAATATGTGAATGCGTAATAAAATGAATTTAGTTTATTTGTTTATTCACTAGCGTTAGAGTCAGGAATAAAAAAATATTAATCTAAATTTATTTTATAGCTATGTAATAGTTACCAACGCCAGAGTTAGAATTATTCGTAGTTGAATATTCACTGACGCTAGAGTCAGGAATATTGTGAATAAATCATCAGAACATAAACCAATAAAAAATTTAGCAATTTGAGACAAAAACAGCAATGCAGTTTGCCTTAGGCAGAACGTTTAAGGGGTGATAATATTTTTCCTTTTACGTAACCAGTCCCGAACCATAGAATCTCTGTTAACCAGTTAGGGTTCCTAGTGACCATAATATTAGATGGCAACTCCCCAAACAAGACATTTCCCCTAAAAGAACAATACGCTAGAAATCTGTTCTTTTTCCATACATCAAGATAATTTTTAGAGACGCCGCGATGTTAGGTGCAACAATCACAGTGCTAAGTTTCATCACATACCCTTAGTCATCATCATCACGGTACTAAGTTTCATCACAAAACCTTAGTCACCATCACTATAATTGTAATGTCCTCTATAAATACATGCAATTATTGTTTATTCTCTCACGAATATTACAATTTTTAGAGTTATTTTTTATATTATTAATTAATTAATATGCTGTAAAGTTTTTCAATGCAATATAATGAATTTATAGAATAACTTAAAGTATACACATCCACTGAGAATTAAGTTAACGATTAAATTAATTCCTATTTATCTTTTCTTCATATTAATTAAAACAATTACCTTGACTTGGACCCGAGTAATAGGCCCGCATTCAAGTAAGCTCCTTACTGCCTAGAAATAGGACATTGATTCTCTTCAGGATATCTAGTTTCATAGCCCAAAACATGACACTAATTCTTAAACAAAGAACTAGTCATCTAACCTAGAACAGGACATTGGTTCTTAAACCAAGAACTAGTCATATAGCTCATAGTACAACAACAATCTCATATCAAATGATAATACAATTGAATTAAAAATCTAACTATGATGTTTTAACAATTCTAAATAGAATAAAATTAATAAGATATCGAGCATCTACCTGCTTCTTTTTCTGATTGAGCCCTTCCTAACCATAGATAAACCTGCTTCAGACACCTCTCTTATTTTGAATTAAGAGGTATCATAAGTATCACTTCATGGCTTTACTATAATGTAAATTCTTATATCATTGAAATTTAATTCACAAAAGTCCAATACTATAAATTCATTCTCCTTCAACTAATTTCCTCAGTACATTTTCTATCCCCTTTTATTACTTATGAGCACTGTTTCATATTTTATTTATAAATAGAGTTATAGACCTCGGTTTTGAACATAGCTTGATTATTTTAAAAGATAAAACACTAATCTACAACTTTATTGAAGGACAGGAAACCATTTATGCCCTTAACATGCCTAAATTTACATGTTATCATACTTAATGAAATTTGTCCAACAATATTAATTTTGACATCCCTTCAGTTTTTAAGTCATATTTGGAGTTATGTAGCTCTAATTAAATCAATACTAATTATATTTGAAAGATAACACTTATACCTACAACCTTTATAGAGAATCTAACCCCAAATTATACCTCTTTAAGGTTCAAATTAAACAATCACAATAACATACGAAACATGTCTAGATTTTTTTTGGTTGAGACCTTCACTCAGTTTTTGGATCATATCTGAAGTTATACAACTCCATATTAAGCAAGGTTACTTTCATTTGAAAGGTAACATCCACACCTACAACTTTTATGAAGAATAACATTTCAAATTCTATTTGTAACCGCCCTAAAAGAATAAAAGAAAACTAAGAAAAAACCAAAACATATAATTAGGTCAAAATTAGGCAGTAGCCAAATCAATCTCACTTTTTTGAAAAACTGTTTGATCATTTTTTAAATCGGTCTAGCTATTTCTCAAAACGATTAGCTTGTTTTTTGTTTACACAGAATTAGTTTTCTAGCAGCTATTTCAAACAACAACAACTAATAAAAGAATAATATTCAACACAATCCCAACAATCAAATTGTATATTATTATAATAAGTATAACATATTCAAATATCATCTTTAGCCAACAATTAAATTACCAGAAAATGGGGTTTAACCTAATTGACCTAAAAATTACAGACCTGCGGTTCAAGAAGAATAATTTCTATCTAGACTTTTTTTTTTTTCCTGATCTCCATAGTTTGAATTTCAGATCACATCTAGATGAATAACATATCCAAATTCTAGCCCAATCCAACAATGGAAGGAGGAGAAAACAGTCGACGAATGAGACTGTTCAAAAGAGTGTTTCCTCCAGCGATATCTCTCCAACAGAGACTAATATTGAAAATCCCTTCGCTGAAAATGTATAGGACATTGAGATGAACAACATACCCAGAAGGCAGTCTAATCCAACAGTGGATAACAAAGATATTGCTATTGAAATTTTATGTCATCAATGTGTTTTTTCTCTAACTTCTTTCTAAACTCTCTAGACCACCCAAATATCTCTTTTTGATCACTTATTGACTCTTTTAATCACTCTAAGTTATCCTTTAGGTGAATATTTTATTAAGAAATGAGAAGAAGAAATCGAAAAACCCTAACCCCTTTCTTGTTCTTGCAAGTCCATGGCAAGAGAGAGAAAGAATGAAAAGGTATTTATAGTGTCATCTTCTTACTAATTTCACTTTGACCCTCATTTTTTTTTATCATTTGTACATTAACCTTTAATCTTTTGTTATTTGTACATTGACCCCTTTTGATCATACATGTTCCCTTTATCCCCACAAAATTTTCCTTTATAATAATTTAGTCCTATACTTCTTTTTCATTTTATTAATTTCACCATTTTTATCTTGTTTATTTTTTAAAAAAATTAATTTAACTCACTTTACTATCAAGTAAATTTTTCATATTTCATTAACTTAGAAAAATTCTAGCCAGGGGTTTACACAACATGATAAATACACATAACAATCACATCAAATATCCTTATTCATTCTCATTCCATTTGCTATAAGTTATTTTCCTCCTACACATTCTCCAACCTAAACATTAGAGGGTCCTATATTTTAATAGTGGACTTATATAGCCATAAGTCCAGCCCAACTTAAAAATAAATTCTTCAAGGCTTATTGCACCAAACATTGAAAGGCCTAAGTTAAATTTAAAGTTTTTTCTATTTAATAATCCATGAAAATGATTTTATTAGTTTCTTTGGTAGGAGAAGTTATTTAATAATCTTTTGACTTAAGTTGATTTAGAAATAACTAATGAACACATTAGTTTTAATATTAATACTTGAACTATCCATATAGAATTACCAGAAAAATATAATAAAATAATAAAGTAATTAGATTTTAAAAACTCTCATTCAATTTTAAAACATATTCAAATAGTTTTCACCATTACAAAAAACTAATTGTCAATCAACTAATTTCACATTTCACATTACCTTTAATCCCCAAAATCAACTCATATTCTTTAAAATTAACTTTTCACCTTTTAAAATCTAACAACCATCAAACTCAAAATCAACTAATGTCTCCAAATTAACTTATCTCTCTCTCTCTCTCTCTCTTTAACCAACATCAATCAACCATGGTATAAGAAAGTGGTTGTGGAGTTTGTCACTGGGTTTGTGACTATGGAATAAGACAACAACAACTACATGATTATAAGATTCATGCTTGATCTCAATAAGTGTGAATGTCATATTTTGATGATATTTGAAGAATATCCATTTATCAAGAAATATTTTTTAGGATGGGTTTATAAAATTGTAGGATAATTATTTTTATATCATATAAGCCTTTTCCTGGTTATAATCAAGATTGCCAATTTCATTTTGGTTGATGTTTTGTTTTTTTATTAGAAGGATAAATTTTGGTTTTAAAACATTTCGACGTTTCATTTATGGGTCGTGTACTATACATATAATATATATAATTTAAAATATTAATTCAACATACATGATTTCAATTCAAATCCATAGATAAATTAACTTTAAATTATGCAATACAAACACAATGTCAAGCATCTAAACATGATTTCAAAATTTAAAACATTCCTAAATGATCAAGACTAAAAAGAACTTAAACTTAAAGTAATTCAACACAAACCAAATGCCAAAATATTAAGAAAGTAAAAGGTTTTAATACAAAGAAAACATAAATCAAACATCATCTACATCATTAACATATAGATAAAGATTTTGATCTTGTGGTGTTCTGTAGAAAAAGTCATCAACTAGATATTTCAATATATGATCATTTTCACTAAGCTCATCTTCGTCATCAAAATGATATCTTCATCCTTTAAAGTCAAGGTAGACAAAGGTACTTTAATAGTTTATCATTTTAAGTCCTTTATATTAAGAACACTAGATTCTTCAAAAATCTACTCATTTAATAAGTCAATGTTGTCAAGGATAATAAGATCTAAAGCATACATTCTTTTGTTCAGATTCCTGTAAAGTACAAACATGAAAGAAAACAATAAAAATATGAATATAAATCATATATATTAGTGATAATTTTATTTAAAAAAATAATTCAAATTTTAATGGATGTAGTAATAATCATTTTAAATATTATTATTAATATGACAATATTAATATTTTACCTTTGTTGAATCCTCAAATTGTAACGAATAAAGACCAAATCCTTTTTAATTTGTATACAAATATGTATGAATATTCCATTGTTCCAAATTTGTTATATAATGAATGAAGTGCTTGATAATTGCATATATGGACAATTTGTCATTTTATTTGTAATTTGAAGGATATTTTTGTACTTGCAATATATACCAACCATAAATCAATAATAATCATGAAATATTTCTGGTATAATTCATAATAAATACCTTTTGTTTTTCTCATTCTTATCTTTTAACTCAGCTTTTTGTTTATCTGATATGATGTTAAATGAATTAAGCATTGGACAATAGATGTTGGCATTTTTTTTGTTGTTATTCATAATTGAAGCTGCAAAACATTGAATGAAATAACTTCTGATGACAATAATAAGGGTTTCTTATTGTACCTTTCATTATCTTTCAAAATCAACTATTTAAGTTGAAGAGGTATTGAATTTACATACTCTATGGAATAATATATCACTAATGCAAAATGATACACCAGATTGCTATATGCCGACAAGTCAATGAGTTTTATAAATTCTAAAATTTTATGCTCCATATAACTTATTTTATTCGGAACAGAATGAACGAACTAAACTTGAAACTTGTTCCACTTTGGAATGACTTGAGTTCCCGAGGGAGATGAAATTTGTTCCACTTTGTTTTATTTTTTGAAATGATATGAGGTATACTAGCTATTTTGACCGGAATATAACAAAACTAACAAAACAGGCTCATGCTAACCACCATCCTCTAAAATACAAACCGATCACCAAACTAACTATTACCTTTTTCTCAGACATCATTAACCTCCACCACACCAAAACCACCATTACAAAATTGGACTAATTATTATCTTTCTTTCAAACATCATACAAAAACTATAACTACAAAACTATATTATCTATTACTTTCCTCTCAAACCATCAACCTCCACCAATATCAAAACCACCACCACAAACTACAGTATCCCTCATTAAAATTAAGCCTTTGAATTTCAACAACAACAAAAGAGACCCACGTTTGCTACCATTCTAAAAAAAAAAAAACCAATCACCAAACCAATCTTCACCTTTCTTACAAACACCATCAACCTCTACCAGTACCAAAACCATCATTACAAATCACCATCTTGTCCATTAAAATTCTTGAGTTTTTATAGAGGTGGATCTTCAATCCCCCCCCATATCAAGCTTTATAACATTTGGAAATAAAAAAACTAGTATATTAAAAAGAAAAAAAATATGAGACAATAAAAAATATCCTTTGACAAATTGACATGCCTAGAAGCAGATTTCTCATATACATATTATCAAATTGGTGGTAAAAAACTAGACTAAAATATAAGCCAACCCTTTATTAATGTTTGTATGTGAAAGGATAATGAGAAGAGTGAAAACTTATATGATATGAGAAATAGAAAAGAAAGAATAAAGAGTCAGATTGATGGCAAACCATGTTGATGTTATCACCATTGATATTCATGTCCCTAACATAGGTGCTTGAGTATGTTTGGTTCAGTTTTAATATTTGATAGTGGTTATGGTGGGTATGAGTTAGTTGGTTGTGGTGACAAGTTCAATTTGAAAATGGTGGTAATGGTAAAGGGTCAATTTGATGGAGAAGATCATGGATATAATGGCTTAATGGGTGTTGGATTACAAGCTAAGTGATTATAATAATGGATTTAGTTTGGAGAGATGGTGGTGGTGGAGGGTGAGTTTGGTGGAGATAAAAGCTATGATGCTTTGGTGGGTGTTGGACTACAAGTTAGATGGTTGTAATGGTAGGTTGAATTTAGAAAGGATGATGATAGTGGAGGGTTGATTTGTTATAGAAGATGATGATGAAATATTAATTTACTAAAGGAGTGATGAGTTCAATTTAGGTTTCAATTAGGTGGAGAAACAAAGATAGACAAAATGAGCAAGATGGAGAGAGAGAGACAAAAAGAAGTGAGTATTATATGTTTAAATGGTTATTTTAGGTTTCAATTGGGTGGAGAAATAGAGATAGATGAAGAGAGCAAGAAGGAGATAAATAAGGGTGAGTATTATGTGTTTAGATAATTATTTTATATAAGAGTATTTTGATATTCTTAATTTTTTGATGATGTTAATAATAACTGAGTTAGTTAAGAATGTTATTTATAATTTATGAAGAGTGATAATGCAAAACATGATTGTCACGAACCTATAGAAAGTTTTAGATAGTTTACCCTTTATCTTTTCATTCTTATCACTTATTTTAGGTTTTATTTTGTAGTTTTTGAAATGACATATGAAAACAAAAACAATTCTTGCTCTTTTTCTTGTCTACATAACCTAAAATTAATAGATAAAAACATTTAAAAATTTAAAGCTTAGCAATCATCAAATAAAGGATCCAACTTTCATCTATAAGCGAATCAAGCTTTCAAGCTCGAAACATTTTTTATGTCCAATTGACTCAATTTATATTTCTTGATATAAATAATTCACTCTTTTTTGTTTTCGTTCACCAATTGTAATATCTTTAATTATTTTTATCTTTCAATCATTCACTCTTCATTTTTGCATAAAATATATTTAAAGTTATATTTTATCTCGCTTAATTTGTTTCTAAAATTAATAAAGTAGTTTTATAAACTTTTATGTATTAATTCATATCATTTTTCTTTATTTGGCATGAGTTTAAGTACCAATTAAGGGTGCGTTTGTTTCCCAAAAAGTAGTTTCCGGGAAATCACTTTCCAAACTTTCATGTGTTTGTTTGCCATTAAGAAAGTTGGTCAACGGAAAATACTTTCCTGTCAAAGAAAAATTTGGCTTGATTTTCAGGACAGTATTTTTCTTTTATTTTAGACGGAAAACACTTTTCAGAAATTATGAAAAATTTAAAAATATCATATTATTTACTGATTATGTCAAATCTGGTTCTCAAACTTTTGATTGCTATATATTTTATTTGAATCCTTTTTTTTTTCAAACTTATCCCTTAGATTTTGATTTAATTTGATTTTTATATTAACTTTGGTCCTTATTTTTATCATTTTATTTACTTTTCTCTTATAATTTTTTAAATTGAAATTTTTTATCTATCAAATTTGGTCCTCATTCTTTTGATTGTTACTTATTTTATTTAAAATAATTTATGAAATTATAATTATAATTATTTTAATTTCATCATCTTTCAATTTTTTTATTTGTCAGATTTGATATCTATTATTTTGATTATTATTTATTTTATTTAAGATAATTTATTAAATTAGATTTTTTTAATTTTATTTTCATTCAACTTTTTAATTTGTAAGATTTGTTCCTTATTATTTAATAAACTTGAAAAAAAAATAAAACATTAATAAGCTATTTTCCAGCTCATTTTTCATAACATAACCAAACACTGGAAAGTGTTTTCCAACTTATTTTTCATGAAACTACCAAATATCGAAAAATAATTTAATTTCTCAGAATTTACTTTTCAAGAAAACAACCTTTTAAAAGAAAACTACTTTCTTCCAAAAAAACAGGGCCTAGATTAATGACTGACTCCATCTAGAGCAAGACTTAGCTTAGAATGAACAATATTTTTAAATTAAATATTTAGAAAATAAAAAATTAATTAAATATTTTTAATAATATTTCATTTATTTATGCTAACTAGTTTTTTTTAATTTTAAAAATAAAATATTGACTAATTTTTATTTATTTAAGTTTGAGAATTTTTTTAAAAGTTTTTCAAACTTGTATATTTATGTTTTCTATTTTTTTTAAATAGAATCCCAAAAAAATCTCTAGGAAAAATTTAATTTTATATATATATATAAAAAATGAAAACCTTTAAAACAAAAAATAGTTTTTTTTTAAATAAAATGAATAATCATGCACATGAAAAATTACATAAATACCACAATCAAGTATGTTTAGTCAACTCATCCATCACAATAACCTTCAATTAATATACATATTTTGATTTATAATATCCAAATAATTGATATTAGCTAATCGGTAAGAGATAATAAACTTTTATTTTATATCTGAAATAACAATGTGGTTTTGATTGACCAATCAAGCAACCTAAGCCTGGCCAGGCCGGGTTTTGTAATTTAGGAGTTGAAGGCGTCGAGTAA
>Ga0325401_1003990_pt1 | contig 13746 bp, 10 predicted proteins | sample PopdelMetagenome_FD_205666 | JGI IMG/M metagenome (GOLD analysis project Ga0325401, IMG submission 205666) | Populus deltoides microbial communities from Bellville, Georgia, United States - Xylem-PdKOR-R2 | ecosystem: Host-associated > Plants > Phyllosphere > Stem > Wood/Secondary xylem | place...
TCTAAAATGCCTGTTTTAAATGGGATATCCAAAGAAGGGAACACATCTTTTGGTTTACTTTATATTGATTTCTTCTTTTAAGGAGGAGGCGAGGATTGTATGATGATCATAATCTTAGATATATAGACCCTGAAATATATGTTCAGTTCATGAAAGCTTTGAGTTGAACTGGGTACTTTTTCAGCTGAAGTGTGATTTTGGCTGATTATCATCAATCATTGAAATTTTGAAGGTAGCTTCTTTTTCATATTGATGATTGCTGTATTGACTGATTTTTCATTTGTATGTTCATCATCGTGATCAAAAGTTTTCTTTTCTTTCTGTATTTTTGTTAGCATCTTTCATTTTAGTGGTCGAGGCACAGGATTTATGCTTTTAAAGAAAAAGAAAAAAGTAGATGCTAGTTTTCAAACAAGAATTCTGGAGATATTGGACTACTGTTGCGTATCAGGAAAAGTGGTCCAAGAGATTACACAGCATAAGAGAATTTGCTTCTACACCTCCTTCATATAATTGACTAATCAGATTTCATGTTTTTCTGAGACTCTGGGAGGATGGATTTAGTTGCCACAAGACTTACCACTATCCCATATGTTTTTTCTTATGCTTTAAAATCAGAAGATTAAGAGTTACTAATCTTGATTAGTTAAAGCCGGTGAGCTTTTCGATTTCTGATGGTGCACATGGGCTCTGGTAATGGCCTTTTCCACAACCCTTCATCCTGGGCTCTGACTTCATGTTCTTAAATCTCACTGATCAGTAGAGTTTGATGGCACCTTTAGGATGAGTTAACTGGGATAATTCTTTGATCATATCTAATATTGGAACTTTAATTGTTTGTTTCTGCTTAATATATTTGTGGATTTTATGTTTGAGCCATTAGGTATGGATTTCCTGGATTCAAGAAGAAAGAGCAATTCTGCTGGAAAAGTTATTGCAGTTGCATTCTTCATTGCAGTATGCATTGTCATGCTCAAGCAAGTGTACTCACCTAGTTATACCAGCCCCGACATGGTATGCTACTATCTTGATTATAAAGCTTTGTGCTTACAATCTATGCCTGTTATTCATGTGCATTTTGTCATCTGTAGCAAATCTCAAACTTTGTTATCTACGAGGTTAAAGTTTATTACTATCTATGACAAAGAAAAAGGGCACCTGTGTTGGTCAATCCTTCATCAGAGTCTTTAAGAACTCATTTTCATGTTGTGTGATACATTGTCTTTCCTTATCATATCCAGTTCTCCCAACATGAGCTAGGTGTAACGCATGTGTTGGTGACCGGAGGTGCTGGTTACATAGGTTCTCACGCTGCACTTCGACTCTTGAAGGATTCATACCGAGTAACTATTGTGGTATGCTTTATTCAGGAAACTTGAAACACTTTCTGTCTAACCATAGGAGTTCTGATATTGAAGTTAACCATGTGATTTTGCTGCAAGGATTTATAACCTCTATGCCTCCTCTGACAGGACAATCTTTCTCGAGGGAATCTCGGTGCGGTTAAAGTTCTTCAAGAGCTATTTCCAGAGCCTGGGAGATTGCAGTTCATATATGCTGACCTAGGAGATGCAAAAGCTGTAAACAAAATCTTTGCCGAAAATGCATTTGATGCTGTGATGCATTTTGCGGCTGTTGCATATGTTGGTGAAAGTACAATAGAGCCCCTCAGGTATACCTAGAATGTTTTCATCCGGCTACCATCTTAAACTTCTTTTTCCATTGAAGTACATTAAAGTCCACCATGCTGTGCAGATATTATCACAATATCACATCAAATACCTTGGTTGTCTTGGAAGCAATGGCTGCACATAATGTGAAGACATTAATCTATTCGAGCACTTGTGCAACGTACGGAGAACCTATTAAGATGCCGATTAGAGAAGAAACTCCTCAGGTAAGTTTCTGTTTTATTCTTTGTTTTAGACTATGAAGATTTTTCCACTCCAATATGCAAATGATGGAGCTCAATCCCCATATGACATGCCAGAAACCTCTTCTTCTTAGCTTTCTTGTTCATGATGCCTTCTTTAACTAAACAATAACCATGTATATATAGAATAGCTGCTTGAGGTGGAGACCAATAGTGACTCTGGCATGTCTGTTCTACTTACAGAGGATTTTCAGAATTCTTGTGTTGAAAGATTATTCTGAATCAAGGCCAAAACGACTCCATAACTCATTTTTCTTCATGCTTCACTCATTTACACTGGTGTATGATTTCAGCTTCCAATCAACCCCTATGGAAAAGCAAAGAAAATGGCAGAAGATATCATAATTGACTTCTCCAACACCACTGACATGGCTGTCATGATCCTAAGGTGAGTGGTGCTCTGATTTCAATTGTTTCTCTTTGCTTAATCTTCAATGTCCTTTCAAGGACTCCGACAATATTAATCAGACATTTTTATCCAGCATCCAGCATCCAGCATTCTGATCAAAATAATGCCTATGTTTACAGATACTTCAATGTTATTGGGTCTGACCCGGAAGGAAGATTAGGGGAAGCTCCACGACCTGAGCTTCGTGAGCATGGCCGAATCTCTGGTGCTTGTTTTGATGCAGCTCGAGGGATAACACCTGGACTCAAGGTAACTTAAGAAAGAAAGTGAAAATTCAGTGCTGTGGCTTTGTCCCCATGATATTTATTATAATATTGTCAAACACACATCAAGGAAGTGAAGCTCTTCTGCTCCTGTCAATGGCTTTAGGTTAAAGGGACAGACTATAAAACAGCTGATGGCACATGTGTACGCGACTATATCGATGTCACTGACCTGGTTGATGCCCATGTGAAAGCTCTTGCCCACGCAAAACCTCGGAAAGTTGGCATTTACAATGTTGGAACTGGAAAAGGTTTTTTTCTATATCCTTTTGTTTTTTCTGTTTCGAGTGTCAGTTTCTCTTGCATTTCTTGACCCTGAAGATTGTTTGATTCCTTTCAATCACAGGCAGATCAGTGAAGGAGTTTGTTGATGCGTGTAAGAAGGCAACAGGCGTGGACATAAAGGTTGAATACCTTGATCGCCGGCCAGGAGACTATGCTGAGGTCTTCAGTGATCCTTCCAAAATAAAACAAGAGCTAAACTGGACAGCTCAATTTACTGACCTTCAGAAGAGTTTACAAATTGCTTGGAAATGGCAGAAGTCACATTTGAATGGTTATTGACACAGTTGATATTCTGCTAGAAACCTTTGCTGGAGTCGCCTAATTGAGTTCAAGCATGCATTTCTTTTCTGCCAGGAAGATAGAGCACACAGAATTTGATGGTCCGAGAAGCTGTAGGAAACTTCAATAATGTGAAGAGCCTGATATAGATGACAATATCCATACATAGATGTATACGTACGATCTCTTGTCAGTATAAAATGCCATTAATATAGCTGGAATAAAATTACATGTATCACTGTACTCCTGCAAACATTTGGAATAGAATCTCAACAGTTCTGAAAATTCAGGATCTTGATGCTTGCTGCAATGTAAATTAGGATGCATACAATTTTTCATCAATTTTGTACTTCTACTTATTAGTGTGTTAAAACTTGTAAATGGTGCCCCTATAATTTTCAAAAAAATATTCTTAAATGTAACGGTATTGCATTTTTTTTTTTTTTTGTTTCTAGACCCGCCATCGCAAATTGTCGATCATGAATGTAATATAAGTTTTTCTTTGCTGCTGTCCCAAACATTTTTTTTTTCTTAACAAGTGTTGCATGTGTACCAGTAAAAAATCTATGAAAATATTAAAATTTATATTAAGAAAATGAAAAAATTAATTATTATATAAAAACAAATTTGAATAAAATCATTTATATTTGCTTGCATGATGTTTCAAGAAACCAAATTTCTGCTAGGCATTTGCTTGCATCATTGACGCTTTCATTTTTTTAGCTCTTTCATCAAGGAAAGCTTTGATTGCATCTTCTAGTTTGTTTTTATATTTTAAAAATATTTTTAAAAAAATTAATTTTTTTTTATTTTAAATTATTTTAAAAAATATTATTTTGATATATTTTTAAATAAAAAAATATTTTAAAAAACAACAATCGCTATCTCCGTTTAAAGCTTCCATCGCAAGCCAAATTTTTTGTCGAGTATTATGGCAAGATTAAGAAACAGAATCAAAATCATACGTGGAAACAGAAACTATATTTCATAATGAAAATGGAAAATACTCTTCCTCAAAAGAAAGGTACATAGCTATCGATTGTTTCGTAAACTCGTAAAGATGATCGATAAAAAATCTCTCCGAGGCAAACTAGCATCCCGGAAATGCCTCTCGATCTGGGTGGGTATAATCATGAGTTCTTCAGGTAACACAAAGGGAAACGTCTTTATATACGAGGGATGATGAATAGGCAGCAGCCTCCTGGGAAAATAGGCGCCCGTCAATTAAAATTGCAGTGTTGTGTCTCCCCCTATCTTTTCGTATACGGCCTCCATACTTTAAACTCAGAAGGCCAACACCGTTCCTACAGTTCATTCCAGTTTAATCATAACTCATCACGAGCTTCGGGTTCTGGGTTGACGTCTTCAACAGTTGATCCATCTGGGTTGATTTTTTCATCAGCGGAACCATTTGAATCTGTTGTTTGTTTCTCCTTCTCAGGAGTCTCGCCAGAAGTTGAATCAGCGCTGCTTGTTTTATCGCTGCTGGTTTCAGATTCGTTCTTCTTAGGCTTTGGCTTGGGAATTCTGTTAACACTGGCAACCTATGTAAAACAACAATCAAATATCAATTGACATGGTACAGGCAAGGAAGACTTGCAGCAGCATCTAATTTTTATTTCTTAATGAAGGAGTCGCAAAGACTTGCAGTGATACCTTTTCTTGCAGACTAAACACCTTCAAATATACTTCTTCAGATGTGAATACTGGTGTGCTGAAGCCAGAGGCCCTGTTCGGATATGAGAAGGAAAGTCACTTGATTTTGCACAGGCCCAAAAGCAAGAAAATAATAAAGATCTCCATCTTATAAGCAGAAGTATTATTCCTACAATTTGAGTAGAAAGGAGGAGGAGAACATGTCTAGAATGCTATATCATGCCACATGACTTGCAAGCATATTAGGAATACCTTTTCTTTCAAATTCAATAGAACAACAGAAACTGGTTGCCTTGGAGAGAGATAAGCACAAGATTCAACAATGCTAAAGAATGTGTGCATCAGTGCTTCCTATAACTTGAACTAAGATTTTGCAAGCAGCAATAGAGAATTACATGTCTAAATCTAAATCTAAAACAATATATATATATATATATATATATATATATATATATATATATATATATATATATATATATTCAAAAATAATTATAAAAAATTTCATGAAAAAGGAAGACATACTAAAAACCAGAGCAGTGAAAACTTACTTCTTCTGTTCTGCCTCCTTTTTATCCAGCCAACTCTTTAACTTGTCAGCATCACCCATCACCTGCAAAACCACACAAACACAATATCCAGATGTAAGCATTGCTGAACACTGTTCCAATCTTAAGCACATCCAAGAAAATCTCATGAAGAGACCAAGTAAGAGTAGATGTGAAAAAACACCTCATCTACTCTGTCCTTTGGAAGCCAAGGTTTCTTTGTCTCCCAGCCCTTTACAATCTGCAGGCAGTGAAAAAAGAAAAGGTCAATGTGATTAATTGTGATGTCTTCAAATAAGCCACATAGAAAACATAATAATTAAGTCAATTGCTGAAAAGCTGCAGTCTATCAAAGCTCCAGTTTCGTTAGTTTTTCCGGTTTAAGTATTTCACTTTTGTCCAAGCAAATAGAGGGAATACTAAATATCAAGACGCTGTTTCCTCTGTCCCAAGTTTTTATAGTTTTCAATTCAAGAAACCAATACAACAGATTACATAGAAAAGAGAGAATATATGGCACGCAAATTTTTTTTAAGTACAATGGATCCTGCATTAAGTTTTCAAAGTGACAGAGATTATGGGAAAAACAAATGAAAAAAGGAGGAAAAATAGTTAAATACCACAGGACAGAGGAGTATTTCCAGCAAAAGACAGTAGTTGATTATTTGTATGTTCATCTATTTTTCCAGCTTAGTTTTTCTGTCAGCTTCATGGTGGTAATGGCAATACTGAATGATAACATATCCAAGCCCCAGAAAAGAAAAACCTATCTTATAAAAGGTGTTTGAACTGCAGTATCTGAAGTACCTGTTGCAGCTCACCAGGATACTTTCGAGCTAACTCTATAGCTGTTGGTCTTGCTGACAGTTCTTTATACCTATATCAAAACATTCATAAGTTAGGAATCCCTAATTCAAATAGCCAAGCTCAATACTTGCATAAATAACAGCAGTTGGCATCATAGCAGAGGTCAAAATTACAACCAGAAACTGTCCGTACCTGAAAAATATTGGGTCACCAATAGCTTTTAGTGAATCTAGGCGTTCCTCAAACTCTTTTGCAGTGGCATCTTCACCATCTGTATATAGCCATTCTTGAACCTAAAAAAGTTCAACATGCTCCCACATCACAAATTGAAGTAGAGAAGTTAAAATGACAAACCCTTTCAAGTTCCTAAAAACACTAAAGAAAAACCAGGAAAAAGACTCACCTCATCAAGCTTTTCAATGAAGGATTTCCGTTCATCAGCAGTAGAAATTTTCTCAAACTCCTCAGATGTCTCAAGCTGGCACCATGAGTAAGGATATCAACAAAAAATTAAAGGAAATGGAATGCTGACTAATCATATTCAATAACAAAATGATCAATAGAAGAAAATTTCTAAATTTATAATAGCAATCAAATCAAGTAGTGGTTGCAGAGCCATCTTAACCATATCACTCAAGCATAGAGATGAATATAAATTTGGAAGAAACACCTAGATCATGTTTAAGATCCCAAAAGATGGTCATCAAAAGAAATGGAAGTGTCTGATCTTTATTTCTGTAAAAAAGTTGAATTGATTGAAGACTTCAAACCTTTTCTTTAGTAGAATATATATATCCTTCCAAGTTATTTTTCAACTCAGCAGTTCTTCTTCTCTCAGCGTCCTTTTTGTTCAATTCTTCTAATTTTCTTTTAGCTTCAGCTAGATATTCTTTGGACAGAGGCATTCCAGGTCCCACTGTCTTCTCGACAATCTAGAAATATAAACAACAGAAATCAGCAACAAGAAAGGTGTAAAACACTCTATTAGAAAACTTTCTACCATGCAATAGAGACTTCTAATAATGCTAGCTTGTTTGCACCTTCAGGGGAACCCTAAAAGTCCGCTTTTTTAGCTTCTTCTCTGTAACAGGCTCAGTAGTGCTTGGTCCTTCAACATTATTGTTGGATGAGTTGTCAGTCACACCATCAGAATTCAAATTTACATCACTTTCTTCAGTAGTGTTCTTAGTGTCAGATTCAAGTGTTAAATTTGGAGAGGTAGTCGTTGTATTTTCTACAGTCAGGTTCTTTTTAGGAACTTCCACTCATTCTGATATTTCAATAACAGCATCTGCACGATCCAATGAAAGAATTCCACTTTTACTAAGAGAAAAATGCAGATTTGCCTTGATGGGGGAGGACAAATTCCGAGATGAATACCTAGACAACACAAGGAAGACACAAAAGATAAATGTGATGTTAGAAGTTTGTGTGAAGAAATTACTTGAAAACTTACTAGCATTGATGCATTATATACATCTACATATGATTCAGAGAATAGCTATCCTTACTTCTCGCTTGCATCTGTCAGGCCAGATACAGCATACTGCGCAAATATAGGAGAGGTAACACTAGGTGGTAAAAGATCAGACTCGTATGCCAGTGAAACTTCAAAGTCTTTCTTATGGATGATGGATCTGAACATCTGTTACAAATCAATCGAGACATAATAAGCAAAACCAGAAAGCAAAATTTGATGCATTTGGACCATCAAAATGGTTTTTCTGATTATCCATCTCTAACACAATAGTCATATCACAATGTTATTTACCTTACTGGGGAGTTTTTTCATCCTTGGCACAAGTAACTGCCTGGTGCTCTCATCTTTCTGCAGATCAGACCCGTCTAATTCAACCACCAATCCATATGATGAACCATCAACCATTCCTAGCTTGCGATTCAATTTGATTCCATCACTCAAATTTGCAGCATGCAGAGACGAACCAAGGACTATAGCTTCATCAGCATCTAAATGTTTGTCCAGTTCGTTCTTTCCAAGAAATTCCTGGAGCTTAGCCTGTTATGTGCCAAAGGAGATTTCTGTGATTTGCATCCTTAATGAAAATCAGATATGAAAATAAAGAAACTCAAGGATTGAAGGGACATGCAATTTGAAACACAGGTAAGTCCATGGCAGGGAGAAAATGCCGAACAGATACTTAAGAGCTACTTCAGTTCTTAACATCTAAAAGGCCTAAAAACAAAACTACTCTCATCCCCTTCTTTTAAGGCTGTAACAGTACATGGACTCGATTTACATAACCATTCTCCTACAATTCAGGTTTTAAAATATAAAGGAATGATTATTATCCTAGATATTAGATCTCTGAGATCTATGCAAATAAAAACAGAAAGAACAAAGGTTGGAAGTTGGACCAACAAAAATGATATATTCGCAGCTGACACAAGGGGGCTTGATTAACAGCTGAAACTTCATTTGGGGACAAAACTGTCAAAATGGCTAGAAATAGACTAAGATGGCCAAAACTGATCAATAATGGAGGCAACACACAATGATGGTATTTATTATTGCACTACACCAACCAATGGACTAGAAAATGATACTTTGCTTTAAACACCTATACATTAGGTTTATTCCAACTATTGTTATGCAGCATTATCAGTGTTCATGGGCTTATTCAAAATTGAAGAAGATAGCACCAACCTGCAACTTAGGCACTCTGGTAGCACCTCCTATAAGCTCTACTGCATATATCTCATCCACCTTCAGACCTGAATACTTTAAAACTTCCTTGATGGGTACAAGAGATCTGTCCCACAGGTCTCCACAGAGCTCTTCAAACTTCTCACGTGTTATGGAGCTCCTGGAAGAAAATTAAAGATAATGATTTGAGTGATTTTGGGCAAGGAAATCCACAGAGGTGCCACTGAAATACAAGCATCAAGCACAACAAAGTACCTAACCACCAGTATGCATTCATATCTTAATAACATCACAGTCAATTAAAATAATTTCCTCACTAATAAAGAGGAGTAAGTTCATAGTATAAGAAGTTAAAGATAAATTCCCATAAATATGCACAAGGACATTTGCTCAGGGGGCAAAGCGGAAGGGCAGCATGGCACTAGACAAAAATTGCACATACATAAAACCTTGCCATGAATAAAAAAGTAAGGAATACTTAAGAATCCACCGACCTGAAGTCCCGATCATCATAGAGGGATTCAACTGATATAGGAGCCATAGTGTTTGCACTCAAGATTTCTTTTGTACGTTTCACCTGTTTCTTCAATTTAGCCATTGCCTTTGGAGACTTCCTCACATCAATGCCACTCCCAACTTGTTTATTAAACTCATCAGCAAAGAACTCCACCAACCTCGATTCCATACTCCGACCTCCAAGTTCTGGGTCCCATCTGACATCCTTAACCTGGAAATATATCAAATAGTAACAAGATTGCTAGGAGAACTGAACAAGGCATCCATAAGAAGCACAACAAACTATATAGAACAAGGATGGAAATGAAAAATATTCAGGCTACTATAAAATAGTAGCAATGAGCATCCAACACACATCATGATTCAGATCAGAATGAGCAACCACAATCTTAAACTACGAACAATGACCACAGTGCAGCATTTTAGTAATATATTTCTTTTCAGTATCCACTTTCCAGTTCCCTCTATTTTAATATCCATACCCAATTTGTATCCTTCTTTTTTTTCCTCTTCCTTCGCACATATTACCATATATTGAACTAAACCATTTTCTAGACAGAGAAACCTATGACAAAATAATGAGCTAATATGCAGTACATCCCATCATTTATGGAAAGCAAAACATCCTAAACCACACAACATGCACATCAGAACATTTTTTTTTGGAGTAACATCAGAGCGGCCACCATATAACAAACATAACATTCTAAATAATCACCGAATACCAATTAAATTAAATTTACCTGAAACTGATTGACAGACACAGTCTTCCCAAACTCCTTAGCATTATAAGCCGAGAAATACACAAGCGCAGCATAAGTACTACTCGCACCCATATCATAAAACACAACGTACCGCGATCCATTAGAAAAATCCTTATCAATACCATACTGCAAAGCAGCACCAGAATGCTCATTAATCAAAGCAAGCACATTAATCCCAGCCAACTGTGCTGCCTGAACCAATGCTCTCCTCTCCGCCTGCCCAAAATATGCAGGCACACTAACAACCGCATCCTTAACCACAACCTTCGAATGAAACTCTGCCAAATCCCCAGCAAACCCTAAAATCATACCCAACAACTCCTCAACTGAATACAAACCCACATTCCCACTCTCATCCTCAATCCGAAACACAACTGCCCCTCTAGAATCCTCCACAACATCAAACGGCAAATACATTGCATCCAAAAACTCCTTAACTTGATCATAAGTTTTCCCTAACATATCACGCAAATGCGAATACACTTTATCCGGATACCGTGCAGTAATCCCCGCAGCTTCTTCACCTAAAAGCCTAGTTCCAGATTGGAATGCAACTAAAGCCGGGGTTTTTCTCTTAGACATTTCGTTAATCGCTATCGAAATCGGGGTTTGCCCTGGCTTTAGGTTTACTACTGCTACTTTTAGCCAATCTGAACCAAGATCTATACTCGAAACAGCTGATTCCGAAGGAATTGAATTCAACACGATCATAATTAAGAGTAATAACCATAATCTTAATAACCTCATTCTGATCACGTGTTTATAATAATCAGTCAATCAATCAAGCAAGCAAGGAAGCAATCCGTCTGCAACAAAAATTAACAAAAGCAAAAAAAATAAATTATAAATCTGTTTGGCTGCAGAGAAATTGAAGTTAAAGACAAGTTTTTATTTTCCCAGGAAACAAACAGAAATTTTGTGAAAAATTAAAAAAAAAATTAAACTAAGCCAGAGCTAAAGCTATAGAGAGAAAGAGAGATAGATACCAGTAGATGAATTGCATTGCCTAGACAGAGAGAAAGAGCTAAGGAGCTGATTTTGCTATCAATTTTTTTTCTTTTCTCTTTTTGATTTTCTGTTTGGTTGACGAGAAAACAGAAAAGAGAAAGTGCAGGGGCTTTATATAAGGTGGCAGTGGAGGGTTGTTGACGTGGGAACTTATTTGATACGGTGGCCAGTAGGAAACGGCCATGTGTAAGAAAAGTACACGTGGTGAGATATTAGACGTCAGCTGGTGTTGTGCTTACGGTTGTTGTAGATGTTTGTGGAAGATTTTAAAGTCAGTCAAGAAAAAGATGACTTTAATTTTTTAGGCAAACATTAAATTAGTCATACAATCATCTACTAACGGAGATATTGATCCTCAAACTATCAGTTTTATTATGTAGATTCCTGAAATATTAGATGTTTTTCAATTAAGTCCTTTTATCTGCGATTGTCGTTATATTTCATCTTGCATATAATATGCAATAAAATGATGCTTTTTTTTTTGTTTTTTGAGAAAAGAGGTAGTTAAATTTTTTTTTGTAGACCCAAGAGAGATAATGTGGATTGTTTCAAAAGTTACTAATCACAATGTATGGAAATTGTCTAAAAAATATTCTGACTAATAAAATTTATAATAAAAATAAAAATAAAAATAATATTTAATTTGATTATTGAATTATCAGAAAAATTTATGAGTATTTTATAACTTTAATTTTCTATAAAATTAGAAATATTTTATAAGCCCAATTTTATGGGCTTATAAATTTTATGAGTATTGTATAAGCTCAATTTTACGAGTATTTCCAGAAAGTTGGTTCTTGCTACGATCACTTCGCGGCACAGAATCCAATGGACAACCCATTAGATATTGTATTTATAATTGTGTTTTATTAAATTTTAATTTTTTTTTGTTTTTTTAATAAAATTGAGTGTATTTTGTATTTTTTGAATCGTTTTGATGTACTGATATCAAAAATAATTTTTTTAAAATGAAAAAACATCATTGGCATGTATTTCGGCACAAAAAGCTATTTGAAAAGCACCCGCAACCACACTGCCAAACACACTTACTAAAGCCTGGTTCCATGCACAAAAAAGCATGCGAAAATCACCCGAATATTTTTAAATTTATTTTTTAAAAAATTATTATTTTAAATTTTATAAACATTAAAATTATTAAAGGTTTATATAATTATTAATTTCAGAATTTATAAAATTAATTGAAATATATATAAACTGATACAAATATTTATATTAATATAAAAAAATAATAATCTTCCTGTATCCTGCATTATGCGAGTAAAGCTCAACTTTAATATTGAGCATTGCGGGTTTATATATTCTCTGCACTTGCTGCCCAATATTCTTCCTGATTTTCCAAACATCCACAATCCTGCAACTTTATAATCATTATTCTGCGAATCAAACCACAGAACAACAACAGCCATGTCAATAGTTTTAACAGCACAAGACAACCTCGGATCAAGAGGTCTTAATTCTTTTCTAGTTGAAGGGTTCCAGGAAACAAGTTTTAAATCTTTAACACATATTCTGGTAATGCGTGTCATGTGCTTTAGTTCTTTTTAAATAAATTTATATTCTAATTAAGTGAATGAATTTGTTTTGCTAGAATGGACATAATGAATAAAGAATATATCATGATGCATTTTTGTTATGTATTAAATACTTAGAAAGAATCTCTAATTAGATATATTTTTTAGTACTGATTGTTATGGATAAATATATCATGAAAATCATGGAAGAATCATCTTATATTCAAGTATCTAATGCTATTAAAAATCCATAACCTTCATATTTGATCAAGAAATAACTAACATTAACATATTTAACCTCGCAATACAGGTTATGTACTCAATTGTGTTTAATAACTTTGCTTCTTAACATAAATATTTTATTTGATTAAACAATAATCCGTGCCAATAAAAGATAAAAAAAAAGTCATCATCGAAAAAGAATTGAATAAAACTACATATGAAGCTTAACCATAAAATAATACAATATTAAATGATAAAACTAAAAAACAATTAATTAATCTAATATTAAAGGATAAAATAGAAAAAAAATATCAATTCAAAAAAAACCAAGATAATTCAGAAAACCTTCTAAATTTGAATTAATCTCCAAAATTTACACATCTCATGAAACTCTAGATTCAAGTTGAATTAAAAACCTTAGTTGGAAACTAATTTAATATTAAATAAACAAAAAAAAAGTACATTGTAATTATATTTTTTAGCTAGATGCTGCATGTTCATCTAGAAAAATCCATCCATTCTTCTCATTAACAAATGGTGAGCTATGTAATTCCAAACCACCAATCAAATTTTAGGCTTTTCTCACCATAAGGTTTTTTTTTTCCCTGTCATCAAAAGTAACATTGTGAATCTCTTGCAGTATTAAACTGCAGATGTGAAAGTGACCAAATTAGTTTGGACAGAGAGTATAATAAATTAAGACAGAATAATGAAGCCAATGAACGGGGAAGTTCTCAATCTTCTACATGTTCATTCACCAATATATAGTAAGGTAGCAAATTGTGGAGGTGCTGCAAAGGAAGGTGATTATTTTGAAAGAAGCGGCTTCACAATAGTAGGGACGCCATATTGTGCCTCCATG
>Ga0325401_1003991_pt1:0-5000 | contig 13746 bp, 15 predicted proteins | sample PopdelMetagenome_FD_205666 | JGI IMG/M metagenome (GOLD analysis project Ga0325401, IMG submission 205666) | Populus deltoides microbial communities from Bellville, Georgia, United States - Xylem-PdKOR-R2 | ecosystem: Host-associated > Plants > Phyllosphere > Stem > Wood/Secondary xylem...
GTGTGTGTGTGTGTGTGTGTGTGTGTGTGTGTAGTCAGGATGCTGGCTGTTGATAGCAACTAGTCCTGGGAGGAGATAACTTTTGACTCAATAATGGCGTACAAGATTTTTCTGCTTAATGATGAGATTCAAAGGCCCTGCACCCCAGGAGTGAATGCATACACTGCACTACCTGTGCCCTCTGCTCCTAAAGCTGAATGTTCGCTTTTGGTCCCCACTTTCGAGGTCTAGCGCACCAAAATACAACGCAAACATTCCCTACCTCTCACTCTCCCTATCCTCATGGACAAAGTGTGGATTTCAGCATCGGGCCCTCGTTTAGACACATTGAGACATTTCAGTCAACTAGCCAGTTGATTGCTGTGGTTTTGGCGACGAATGATTTGGACGCTCATGCAAAATTTGAACATTGAAATCTCCCTCACATTTCGCCCGTTATCAAATCAAACATAAAATGTGGAAATCAGAGAAACATGAACAGGGCATGAAGCAGTTTATCAAGGAAGAGAGTAATGCTTTTACAAAGTGTAGTAGAAATGAACTGGAAAAGGTCCTGAGGATGCAAGTTTGAACCAGAAGATATGGCACCGGAAAACTATGAACAAGAACCATTTACTTCCTAGTAGAGTACAAATGAGAGTCTAGGACGCTTGACCATTGACTTTTTTGCAGTTACACAAGTGGCCATGTAACCGATACAACAACATATATGGTTTGGTCTCTGGGGTTATAGTGACCTGATATTTAAATAGAACACAAAATGGGGAGATCGAGCAACCAAAATAAACAAGCTAAAAGCACTTGAACAACACCGAGAAACAATCATATATCATTTCCACAGTTTGACAAACTTATCATGACTAGCAGATGCAACCATCCCTGTAACAGTTGATACCGCCAATGCAGCAATTTGACCATCATGGGCTGGCAGAGTCATTGTCTTGTTCTCACTCATGTTCCAAAGCTCCAAAGACTGCAGTAAATGCCACAGATGCATATCAGAGAACCCAAAACAAAATATAGTGCAGGTACTGAAAAAAAGATACGAATAGAACCAAGTGTGAATGGCCCCTCCCAACTCAACGAAGGAAAACAAGAGTGGGGCAAGAAAAACATGGCAAGAAAAGGCAGCATCAGAGTGAAGATGGGAATGGAAATATACAAAAGACACTAGAATTTTTCCCGGACTTCCAAAAAAATTTGCCCACCATATATTAAGAAATTGTTTTCATAGTTTAAAATCTGATGCGACTTTTGACTTGGATCCAACATGAACAATCTTCAGGGTGGAGAACACCCCATAAAGTGGTGGTGAAGTAACGTTTGTGGAGAACACCCCCATAAAATTTTTATTGGTATCATTATTGTACAACTGTAATTGCAAAGTAGAAAGGACAAAGCAGAAATTACTTGCCTGGTAACAGCCAATGACTAGCAATGAAGGGAATGTAGGGTGAAAAACACAGGAGTGGAATTCGTTGCCATTACAACTCAACTCATGAACACATTCACCCTCACTTCCTGATCCAAGCGTCCAGACTCTGACAGAGTCCTCACTGACAGATGCTAGATACTCACCAGAAGGATCCCAACAAACAGAATGGATTGCTTTAGTATGACCCTGCAGTTAGAAAGATCAAAAGGTCAGCTACAACGGATGGAGAACGGAAAAATGGGAGGCACAAAATATTCATGAGCTCAGTAGACACAGAATCTGGAACAGTTTAAGCCAAATATGAAGGCATATTAAAATATGAATATCACCAAGAACAATAAACATGCATGTTACACAAGAAAAGTATGCCACTTCTGTCACCATGACTGACAGGCAACTAAATCTGCAAAATGACTACAGCAAATAAACTATATCAGTGAGTCCACAAGAAAAGTATGCCACTTCTGTCACCATGACTGACAGGCAGCTAAATCTGCAAAATGACTACAGCAAATAAACTATATCAGTGAGTCCACAAGATTGACTCCAGGAGGCGCCTATATTTAGGAACACCAAAACAATTACCCAAGAAAAACATGCCACTTCTGTCACCATGAGTGACAGGCAACTAAATCTGCATTATGACAACAGTAAATAAACTATATTGGTGTGCACACAAGATTGACTCCAGTTGGCACCTATATTTATGAACGCCAAAACAATACAGTTAAATATTACTTCAACCTTCTGTGCATCTTGGTTTGTAGTGTTTTCAAAATTTTGAATGCAATGCAAAATAGGAGGGTGCGTAGTTATATTTTAAAATGCTATTCACATCAAATGTCGAATATGAAAGAGTACTAGTGCATTAATTTTGGAAGCCAACTGTGGTGTTCTATGCTCAATCATGTTTTAAGAATTCGAGTTAGCATTCATATTAACAGCTGCATAAATACCCAAAAAAGGTCATATACAAAAAAACTGGCATCAGATCCAGGTTCGGGCCACATAGTGAAAGGAAACATCAAACTAACCTGTAACGAATGCCGACAAGCTTGTGTCTCAACATCCAGTATAGACACAACATTCTCAGCGGCAGCAGCAAGATACTTCCCTGCACGGGGTTGAAATCTCATCTGGGCCATACCACCCTAATTTAAACAACTATCATTCATCACAAACCAGAGAACTAAAAAAACCACCAAAACAAATCCACTAAATCTCGGATATCGTAAACTGGCCTACAAGATCTACCTTGAATACTCTTGCACAGCTACCATTGGTAATACTCCAGTATCTTATTTCACCATCCCCATCACAAGAGCATATAAGATCATCTTTAGCTGGGTGGAAGTCTAGTGACATTACATTGGAAGAATGTCCAGTAAAAGTGCGGAGTGAGAAATTAGGCTGCAAAAACCATTGTTAAGTTTATAAAAAGATATATATGATGGTGCAGCAGCATAAGGATTCAACAAAGTCACATCCTCAATTTGAGAAAAAGATCTTATTGCCATTTCACAGAGGAAATGAATTAGCATACTATGGATCCACCAATATGAAAATTACTTATTCAAACAAATCTTTATGAGAGAAGACATCTGTTTATTTACATTCACACTGCAAAGGAAGTTGCTCAGAACTAAAACACTCTCAGTGAAAAAAAGACAAATAAGAATTTGCTGCAAAGAACTGAGTCATTAAGAAAGAATATCATACTAACATTGTCAGCATCCCAAACCCTAACAGTTTTGTCATATGATGATGTTGCAAGACGTGGCATGCTTGGGCTGAAACGGACGTCAGTAATCAGAGATGTATGTTCTTCAAGGGTAGCTTTTGGCTTTAAATTATCTGTGTACCACAATACAGCCTGTATCATAAACCATCAGACAAACAATTAACATTGTATTTTGGGTCGGTATAAAACAGCCAAAAGAATGCCCATTTTCCTGTTTCTCTAGTCTATAATACACAAGGTATTGAATTCCACATTTTGGGCAGGCACATCAGAATTTCAAGCGAGCATTCAAGACATTTGCTCGATAACAAATGAGGCATCAAATTTTCCCATAGATTTTTAGTTCTCAGCCTTCAAAAAGGTTTTTGTTTTATAGATATTTTTTATAAGAGACCTTCCAAAAGGTTTAATTTACCCAGAATTAGGATTATAATGCCAGATATTTTGAGACTTACCCTTTTATCATGGCCGCCACTAGCAAGCAATTTCCCGTCTGATGAGAAATGGCAACAGACTACTTTACTTGCACTTGCTCTAACAGAACTTACTTCAGTAAATGTGAATCCTGAAGTCACATGCAAATTCTACACTCAGAGTAAATCATATTTCATAAAAAGACAATTTTTATAACATGTTTGGCATGTCATTACATTTTACATGTACTTGTCAATCCAAGAAAAAACAAAGAAACATAATGAGGCATATCATTAACGATAACCAGTGAAAGTTCAAATATCTATGAACAATCTGCTACATACATTATTGCATCATATTTCAGAAATGTATCTACACAATGTTGACAACAAGACAACAAGATTCAGGAACCGAAGTTCGAGAAAATCTTATCTAAGGAAAAATCAGGCCTTCATTTAAACACCTTTGCTCACATCCATACGAGGAACCACATCTCTAGGGTCATTATCATCAGGGGATAAAAAAGAATCGACATTGTCCTCAAGAGATCCATCCTCCACAAAACGATCCATATCAGCCTGCAATTCAAGATCTTTGTCATCCCACTGCCAAAATGGAATACCAATGAGAATTCAAGCAAGGAATTTTCAATTACTTTACCAATAAAAAGGATGAAAAATTTACTCACCAATTGATTCGATGGTGATGTAAGGGTGCCCGTACCATCTGCCCCAAACATAAAAGGCTTAGAAGAACCTCCACCATGAGGCAAAGCAGGCATTGAGATCACATCTCCAGGTGTGTGGGTAGAAGGTGTTGAAGGAGCTGAACTTGGGGAGGGTCCTGCTGTATTTGCAGTTCCTGAGCTATTGGCAGGACCAGAAGATGACACTGGTTGTTTTCTCTTTCTCCCACTCTGGTTTTTTGAAACCTTAAAATGCAACAAGGAAAACCATGTTAGGAACCTGCACAGATTGGCATACTACTTTTAAAATGAACAAACTATTGTGCAACATCTCGAAAAGGCAATAGAATCTCAGTTTAAGACCAGGAGGATAGCAAAAATCCAAGACAAGAAAGTTAACCCAGATACAGGGAGAAGTCAAAAGGCCTAGTTCAGAACTACTGTCATGGAATGAGTATAATTGGTCTCCAATAAATAAATGGAACAGCAATTGCAGTCAACTTGGCACCCCATTAGCCAAACTATATTGGCTGTGTTAAGCAACTTTTGTCCAAGGGGCGGATACTAGAGAAAAGAGAAACAAATGTTGGCACGCTAAGGCATCACACATAATTAGTATTCAGTAAAAAGTTTGGAGCAATTGAGATCTAGAATAATACCAAAATAGTTCCAACAAATGTATCTAGAAATGTTAATAGCTGGTTTAAAGAATCAAGGAAACATAA
>Ga0325401_1003991_pt1:7500-13746 | contig 13746 bp, 15 predicted proteins | sample PopdelMetagenome_FD_205666 | JGI IMG/M metagenome (GOLD analysis project Ga0325401, IMG submission 205666) | Populus deltoides microbial communities from Bellville, Georgia, United States - Xylem-PdKOR-R2 | ecosystem: Host-associated > Plants > Phyllosphere > Stem > Wood/Secondary...
TTTAATCAACTGAGTCTGACATTCCAATATGTCACAATTTTCCAATGAGAACAAAAGGTTAGTACTTCTATGAAATTTGCAGCAAAGATTTAAAGTTTAAACCTTCAAAAACCATGTTCCAATTGCACCAACTGGCTAATTCAGTTGAGGGTTTAAACAAGTATACGTGTCTACAACTATTTGACAAAATCCCAAACAACAATCCCCCTGGACCAGTAGATGGCTGAAGTTTACACCACAGCACTGGCAATGAGCAGTTTATCCAACTACAGAATCCACAGCTAGTGAAGATATTGCTGCACTTTTTGGCATCTCAGCAGATTTGGAATGCCACATCAATTTATCATACTATCCAGGGGAGGAGTCTAATCTTGGTTTCAAGAACAAGGTTTCACTGCACACAGAGGAGAAGCCTCACCTAGGTATCAATTACTTGGGTCCACCAAAAATCTAAGAAATTCTGAAAATAATTTTGCAGGCAACAATATGATACTCAAAGGAAAGACGTCATCGATTTGTCACTTTAATGCCTCAAGGTAATCACCACCTTCCTTTTCTCTCTAGCACTCATAGATACAAATAAACCTAATGAAAATAATGAGATGCAGCAGAATAGCCTGAAAACCAACCTCAATGTAAGACGCAGCAACCTCTGAGTGCTTCTCATTGGTCCTTGCAATAAATATATCCCAGAACACTGACCACCATTCAAAGAGAAAGCCTCCCGGTGCATCGATAGCTGGACAGCCACAGTAAAAATTAAAAACCACTTAAGAAATTAGAAACAAAATTATAAAAAAAAAAAATATATATATATATATAACAACGGAAGCCAGCATAAAGGTTTTCTCTTGCCCTGAATCATAAATCCAAAAACACTGACCTACAGGATCAGATGACACTTTTCCTTCCGCTTGAAAAGCCTGAGCAGAAGCCTTCAAGTCTCTTTTTACCAAATAATCATGGATATACACATCTAACCTGTTATTTATCCAAAAATTTACTCGATTTCACTCATATCAAGAAAAATAAAAGTAGGCTTCACCAATCCTAACAGCTGCGAAAAGAATAACAAGTACAAATCCAAACTAGTCACCCAAATCAGACATCATAGCGAATCTTGGGAAGAAAAATGTATAAATGGACAGAATCCAAACCAGAAATACAAGATTCCCGAATGTTATAAAAAAAAGGAAGTAAACCAGCAACCCCAGTGATTAAAACTCAAAACTACATACAATCCCATCTTATCCACACAAACGAAGAATATAGTTAAACAACAAAGTGCTTACACACTAAATACAGTACAAATTCAATTTACTAACCAGTACGAGAAACACAAACCCTAGAATACTAGTAATGTACATGTAAGTAACATAAAACAGCTTCAAAGAACAAAGCTTTTGTCCAGAAACGACCATAAGAAACAAAAACAAGAAAAACCCACATCCTAAAAACCCCAATCAAGAACAGAAACATGAGAGAAAACGGCATTAAAACAGAAAAAAATGTGAACTTTTAACAGTGAAGAGAGAATCTTCAACTATATTTCAATAAAGAACTTACATTTTATCAGCTTCCCAGTTGGTTTGAGACATGTTTTTGAATTCTAAACAACTGTTATACAATAATGTCTGGATTCTTACACACTGCTCTAGCTCCTCTTCGCCTCTAAAAATCCCAACCCAGAAAATAAAAATAAGAAATTCATTAGTGCAAAACTTTACTTTCAGTATACAAAATCAATTAATTTAATAGAACCCAGAAAAAAAGGAGTTATAAAGTTGCTAACTCTTTTGTGATAAAAAAGAGCAATGAAGAATCTATCAGTGCAAGAATGGAAATAGAACCTCTAAATTTAGAAAGAAATTCAAAATAAATATTTGTTAAAATTTAATTGAATAAAACCAAACTCAAAAATTAAAAAAAAACAAAAGAATATGAAAGATTGATAGAGATACCTGAAATCCCAAAATAGAAAATTATATTTTTTTTCCTTTTTTTTGAGACTTAATAAAAAAGAAAAATTATATCTGTAGCTTTTGGTGGATTGCGAGTTGCTGTTGCAGATATCATAATGGCTTTAGTTGACGGAATTTACTGATAAACCCCTAGACCTTGTCTATTTTATGTCTGAATCGCTAGTTTCCAGGCAGCTTATAGTTTAATGACTTAAATACCCTTGAACATTAGCAAAGTTTCTGGTAATTCTGGTACGTTAGTTGTGTATTTGTCAGAATAAAAGAGGAGTTTTGTGTAATTTAATTGTAATGGACAATTCTTGCACCATTTCACTGTAGACACTTGTGGTTTTTCAATTTATGAATGAGCCATGTAATTTGGTATTTTGTAGATGTTACCCAAAACTTCTAGACTTCCTTCATCAACGTCCTCCATGTACATTTATAGAGGGTGGTAGTCTTGCTTTCAATTGTGAAGAAATTATTGCATAAATATCTTAGGCGGAGACAATTATATGTTATCTATGTGTTTTGTATTTTGGTCTAGTTTATGAATGATAAAATAGAATTGATTTATGTAATAATTTTTCTCATCTCTGAGAAAATAAAGATTTTTGTAGTGCCAAGGATGAAATTGTAATTGCATTTCAAGAATTTATAATGATATGTATGGTAGAAACTAAAAAATAATATTTTCTTTAGATTTGTTTTATAACTTATAGTTAAATATTTTTATTTGCATGTAGTCGGCTATGTTATTATTATCATTAACTATAAATTTAAAACGTGGAGAATCCCTTTACATTATTATATTATGGTTTGTAGTGCTTTATTTTTTTGTCCCTTTTATTTCCTTTTAATTTGCTCTTATGAGACCAAATTATAGGTTGATTTGGTGGGGAAAGATGAGATTGAAAAATGAAGGACTAAAATGAAAAATACAGAGGGAATGAGTGGCTTTAATAAAGTTTGGGCAAAATATTTATTATAATCCCTATACTTTTCAAATTATAAATATTGAACCCCTTCAATTTTCAAGATTTAGAGTAAAATCAATTCTGGTCTCAAACTCCATTTTTCTTTTTCTTTTTCTAGTTTATGGTTCGAGAGAGGTGAGAGAAAGTCGCTGGAATCCAACACTAGAGAGAGAGAAAAATTATTGATACCGATTTCGATCACAAAAAAAATTAATATTAATGTCAAATTGTTCCATTTAATGAACGGAGTTTATATTAGATTTATTTTACCTTAAAATTGCCTAGAAAAACAAATTTGAGCTCCGTAATTTTTTTTGTTTCGGGTTGATTCCGGGTTTTTTAGCAGTTTTTTTGAGGCCATAAATGAGTTTATCAAGTTACTTAAAATGTTTTATATGTGTTTTGAGTCAAAATAAGTTAAAGAATTAGTTTTTGGGTCGAAAAAACTTCTCTTCTAATTTTCTAGTGGATGGAAACTAGGCAATATCAGACAACGAGTCGTTAGTCTCGGCTAACAACATGTCATTTCACATTTTTTTTCAAAACAAATCAAGGCTGAAAACATGTTGTCGCCCTATGAAAAACAAAAAAAAAATTAAAGAACTAAGAACACGTGTCTAATCCTATAAGCCCACGTGCGAACCCTTATTAGATGGGTTAGGTATTGTTGGGTCTAGCAAGTATTTTTTAAAGTAGTTTTTTTTAATTAATACTTCTTTTATATGTACTTTTTTCAAAATAATTTTTAAATTTATATTTATATTAATATCCCTTCTCTCTTTTGTTTTATTTTTTTTTATCTAACCTCTTTTAAATTGTGGTTATTTTTTAGTTATTTTTTATTCATTTAGGTTTTTGAGAAATTATTCCAATTCATCTATAATTTTTTATATTTTATATAAATAAATTTTATTTTAAGAAATTAAAAATATTTGTTTTTGGATAATATTTTTAATATGTGACCTTGCAAAATATTTTTTTCTTTTCTTTTATTTGATCAATTTTATGTTTGTCTATTTTTATTAATATTTAATTAAATAAAAAATCTATTTTTGTGAATAAAGTCGTTAAACACAATCGTGTCAACGATCTGAGTTGCGAGACTAAAGATAACCTTATAAAAAGCCAATCAAAACAAATCATGAAAACTAATTCTAAATCAACTAAATGATGAAATTAAAAAAAGAGAGTAAAGAATTCAATAAAACCCCTATTTTAAAGGATAAAATTAAAAAAAATTAAAAAAAAAGTGTTAGTGCCCCACCACGCTTGGGCCTTTGAAACATACCACGCTAGTGGGCTTTCCATCTGGGCGATACCTAGGTTTTTTGCTTTCTTTTTCCCGAGAGCATACAACCTCATTTTTTTTAATAAAAGGAGCGACAAGTTGCTTGCTAAGTTGTTCTTTAGATTTTAGGCACTACCGTGGTGGTTGACAAATTAGGAAAAAGATTGCCCTCAAAATCCATGTTTCTACTCGTTTCACATACAAACACCTAAAACAACATTAAAAACAAAATAAATCATTCAGAACACCTCAAAATCACTCAAAAAATAAAAATAAACCAAATGAAAAACTAACACAATCTATCTTTTCCCATCATGTTCGGGCCTTGGCCTAGATACTTGGTGCTAATCCAAAAAAATAAGTTTAGAGGAAAAACTTCATTGACACGTGGATCCTTATTTTTAGTGGTTGAATTGTGGCTAAATGACTACTTTGTTGAGTTTATCTTTCATATTTCTTGAAGACTGAAAACCGAGTAAAAACAAAAAAAACCCTCTTGAATCTAGATAGAATTTTTAAAAACTTGGAGATTGACCATGTATTTTTTCGTGTTTTACACTGTGGTTCTTTAACTTCATGTTTTGTTTTTCTGATTCAATTGAAAACTTTATCCGATGAAACAAGGCCACAAAAGAATCAAATTACAAAGGAGAAAAAAAATTCTAATGATGAAATTAAATGATAAAATAGAGTAATTGTTAATTTCTGCATATCATGCACACCTATAATTATTCATAAAATAATTTTTAATATTATTATCAAGACCTCATATTTTAATGAAGATATTATGACATTAAAGAAGATATTATGGTCAATAAATATGTAAAGAAAGAGCAGAACCCTACTCTTCGTCCATTTAATATTTCGGTGGATCGAATTATTTTAATGTCCATAGCAATTTGATGAATGAATTCATCCTTTGATATATAATAAATTGATAATAAATTGAAAGAAGTTTTGTTTGTCATTTTATAGTTTGTTTCATCTCCTGAAAGGGAAGAAGTGAGTGCACATTTTGCTTAACATTTATTCCTTTTCTTTTTCCAACAAAACACGCCCACTTGTAATTAGGAACGATAAAAAAAAACTAAAAAATCAAGAAAACCAGAAAAAAATAAAAAAATCAAATTGTGAAAAAAACCGATTAAAATTTTAAAAAAATTAACAGGTTCAGTTCGGTTTTATAAGCTTAAAACCGGACAACGAACCAAACCTAAACCGAAAAAACCGAGCCAGACCAAGCAAACCGGTTTGAACTGGTTTTTGTCATAAAAAACCGAACCGAACCGAAACCAATCGGTTTGAACCGGTTTCTATTTTTTTAAATTCAGTTTAGTTATTTTTTTTGATAAAAACCGAACTGAACAAAAAATGATCACCCCTACTTACAATTTACTTGTTCAATGATAATTTTTAATTACATTCTTCAGTTTGTAGCTATGCCATTAATTTATAATTGTTACTTGATGTTAAAATTATGTTATTTTTATTCAAATACTTTCAGCTTTTCTTCTTCATCAAGAGGGTTCAAAGAAAAAAAAATTGCATCCACATTTATATCTTTCTTGGTTGATGATATTCTTTTAATATGCGTGGAAGATATTTTTATAAAAATATTTTTTAATTAAAAATATATTAAAATAATATTTTTTTATTTTTATTTTTAACATCAACTTATTAAAATTATAAAAAATCATAAAAAAGTTTAATTTAATATACTTTGAGACTGACCACGTATTTTTTTGTATTTTACATTGCGGTGTAGCTATGCTTTTCAAAAAAATCAATTTTTTTTACTTTAAATTAATTTTTTGATATTTTTATATAGTAATGTTAAAAATAAATTTTAAAAAATTAAAAATATCATTTTAATAAAAACACTTTCAAAAATAACTTTATGCAAACAAGCCTTTAATATTTGCAAATCTTAATTTATTGCTCGAGGCGCATGCAAATACAATATTGAAATCATAATGATATATTTGATTACCGATAAAAAAGTAATAATAACAATAAAGAG
>Ga0325401_1003993_pt1 | contig 13744 bp, 7 predicted proteins | sample PopdelMetagenome_FD_205666 | JGI IMG/M metagenome (GOLD analysis project Ga0325401, IMG submission 205666) | Populus deltoides microbial communities from Bellville, Georgia, United States - Xylem-PdKOR-R2 | ecosystem: Host-associated > Plants > Phyllosphere > Stem > Wood/Secondary xylem | place...
ATTATGGTTATAAGAGATGATAATGAGGTGGAATCGACTAGTGATTATGATTTAGAAGGGATGTCAAAGCTTGATTGTAATTATGTGGGGTATGTTATGTAAGCAAGATCCTTGGTTATAAAAAGATCTTTAAGTGTTAGGTTTGTGAAGAGGATGTAGAGCAAAAAGGAGAGAATATTTTTCATACTAGAAGCTACATTGATAATAAGGTATATGGTATGATAAATGATAATGGTAGTTGTACTAATATTGTTAGCTCAACTTTGGTTAGAAAGTTGAACCTGAATACATCTAAACATGTTAAGCCATATAAGCTTCAGTGGTTGAATGAATATGGAGAAGTTAGGATGACTAAGCAGGTTTTGGTTTCATTCACCGTAGGAAAGTTTAAAGATAAGGTTCTATATGATGTTATTCTTATGTATTCTACACACCTATTATCGAGGAGACCTTGACAGTTTGATATGAAGACTAAACATGATGAGTTCAAAAATATGTATACTGTGAAGAAAGATGAAAGATTTACACACTTGCTCTATTGCGACCAAGACAAATATATGCAGATCAGTTGAAGCTTAAGAAAGTTGAGGAAGCTAAATGAGAATTCATAAAAAAAAATAATGGTGAAGATATGAGACTAAGTAAAAATTAAGTCGTGAGTCTGAAACAATTAGGAGGAAAATTTCGACCATTAGAATTGAAGATTTTAAAACACTTAAAGAGCCAATGTAAGTTGAATAGGAAACATGCCAAATTAATTGAATTCATTGAGACGTTCTCATATGTTATTAAGTACAAGTGTGGTAAGGAAAACATCATTGCGGATGCATTGTCTTGAAGGTATGTTCTTCTTTAATATCTTGAACACTAGACTTTTAGGATTTGAACATGTGAAAGAATTATAAATAGGTGATGAACAAGTGTATGGACAATGTGAGCATTCAACCTTTAATAAGTATTTTAGGCCTAATGGATCTTTATATAAAGTTAAGAGATTGTGTGTGTTGCATGATTTACTTGTGAGGGAAGCTCATGAAGGCGATTTAATGAGATATTTAGGGGCAGCTAAGACTTTGGATATATTACAAGAGCATTTTTACAAGATTCTCTACAATATTCAAGGCAAAATTAACTAAATTAGCATAGCCTATACACCACTTCCACAAGAAGCTCAACTAATGTATCTTTTTGTATTGTCTCTGAATCTCTAACCTTAAGCTCTACTTGCTTGCTAGTATCTTAGTCCATCTCAAAATCAAAACCAATTGACTCTTTTTCCTTGTAAAAAATAACTAGCTCATCAAAGGTCACATTTTATCTCTCTCAACCCAAGTTTATCTTTTTTAATATTAGCATAAGTAGAACAATCAAATACTCTCAGTTTAGAGTAATTAGCAAGATAACCAAATTATACCTCATATGGAGTCTTTAACTCTAAAACTATCAATTAAGATCTATTCATAAGATAACAAACCATATTAATTTATTTAACCTAAAATTCCTTTGATAATCTAGCTTGTAAAAACATACAACATGCTTTTTATATAAGTGTTTTATTTATACATTCTGTAATCCTATTTTATTATGGTGTATTCCTAACAGTGTGGTGTTTAGTGATTCCTTTATTTTTACAAAACTCATTAAACTCACTTGAACAAAATTTTACTAGTGTTTGATCTTTTTACCAGTCTTTTTCTCGGTCATGGTTTTCCACTACTTGAAGATGATGAACATATCACTCTTTGTCCTAAAAAAATACACTTAGAACTTTCTAGATTAGTCATCAATAAATATAAATAAATATTGTGCTCTAACTTTTGACAAGATAAGAAGAAGAACCCAAAGGCTATATTGAACATAATTTATAGTACCCCTGGTACAATAAGAATTTCATTTTGCATTGTTTACTATAATTATAATGCTCATAGAAATCTAATTTATCTATATTTTACCACACAACAAATTTTATTTGATTAACTCTATTATCCTCTCTCACTCATATATCCTAGTCGTATATGTCATCACTAAGTAAAAATACTATTTGAATCAACCATAGATAATACAATAGCTAAATTAATAAATGTTGAACCTTGAAGATAATATATGTTATTAACTAGTTTTACTTTCATCATGACAAGAGTACCATTACAAACTCTCAGAGCTCTATTTTTAGTAGAATAACAATAACTTTAGAAATCAAGAAGACATAAAGAAATTATTTTTTTCCTTATCTCTAAAATATGTCAAACCTCCAATGTCCTAATAATGTCATCTTACATTATAATTCAAATTGTACCATACTAACAACCAAAAATCATTTGTTGTCTCTTAATAAAATAGTCTCATTGACAACTTTATAAGTGTTAAACGAACATCTACTATGACAATTATAAAATATGCAACCCGAATCAAGAATTCACGAATCACCTAACTATAAATAGATATAGCTAAAACATGTTCAACATCATACAAATTTTTCCCTTCACTGGTAATATTTACAACATCATAGGTTTTCTCTTTTTTTCCTTATTTTTTCACTTAGAAAAGTTTTTTTAGAAAGTGTCCTACTTCATGACATTCAAAGCATTTAATTTTTATAAACTTTGATTTTAATCTAAATTTGCCTCTATTACCCTAACCCTTATTATTTATTATACCACTCACTATCAAACCCTCTATATGTTCCTTATCATGAATCTCTGACACTCATTTTTTTAACTCTCTAAAGTATAAAGAAGCTTTAACATTTCTAAACCGACTTATAAGAAAATATGAATAAAATGGTCATAAAATAAAGGTAATGAACATAATAAAATCAAATCATGATCCTTATTTTCAACCTTAACATTATCATTTCACAAATCTAAAATTATTCTATTAAATTCATCAAGATGTTCTTTAATGGACATACCTTTTTTAATTTGGAAAGTACACAACATATGTTTTAAATATAATTAGGTAGTCAAGGATTTGGTCATGTTAAAAGTTCTTAACTTTTTTCATAATCTAGCAGTTGTAGTATATTCAACAACCTTTCTAGGAACCTCATTAGACAAATAAAGTTGAATAGCATTGTAAACATGTTCCATGAGATCTTTTTTTCCCTCACCATTCATCTATTTAAGCAAATTATATACACCTTTCGATGTCTTAAATAAACCTTTTTAAACTAACAAGGCTCACATCTTAATACGCTATATATTGAAGTTGTTTCAACCATTAAATTTCTCTACATCAAACTTTGTCATTAATGTTACTTTTATTGTCATTGTGAAAGCTAATTAATAACCAGACAAACTTATATACCAATTTGTAGTAGAATTAACCCTAAAATCTCAACCTAATTGGAAAGGGTGTGTGTGTGTGTGTGTATAAAACAAATATAATCAATCATACAAGAGCATACATTAAAATTTCATGTTCAATAACTTAGGTCTACACCATAAGTGAGATGATTAGAGAAATTCACTATAAGAAAGTAGAAGAATACAGGTGTCATATAAATTTGCTCTCTCATCTAAAATCACAAAATAACTCAAACTCATTTTTTTCTTCTCCTTTCTCTAGCCACTAAAGTGTTGAGAAATGAAGCACTCATAAATAAACTTTACCATAAAATATAGAAAATTTAGGTTTTTATATGAACTATATATATATATATATATATATATATTACTTTGGCCCATGATATAAGACAAAACCAATAAGCATTACATGTCTCATCAATTGGTATCAAAGTAGGTTGATTTATTTGATAGATAAAGATGGTAACAACCCACCTTAAAATATAGTAGTGGAGGCTATTTAGGAAATTATGCAGAATTAAGAGTAAAAACTAGATTGTTTGGAGAAAATATAACAACAATTTCAAATAGCTTAGAACATCTAGTTTAGCTAATGAGAGGCATCAACAAGGATCATAAAGAGAAGAGGAACATGCCTGAAGACTTATCTTGGGGTAGGCATAACCCCAAACATATTCCTAAAAATTCACCAAGACAAGAATTATCTATGTGGAGGGTGTTAGTGAAGACGAATTCAATGGGGGCCATAAAACCTTAGTATACTAAGATAAACTATCATAACTTGAGAGATAACAAGCAAATGAGTTTCAAATAAAATTATAAATCCCTACCTTCAATGTATATCTGGACATAGAAAAGTTCCTCGATTGGATTGCTAAATGTGATAAGGTTAAAGAATACATTGACATCATAAAAGTGAAGATGGTTTCCTCGATTGGATTGCTAAATGTGATAAGGTTAAACAATACATTGACATCATAAAAGTGAAGATGGTAACACTAGTTGTGTATAGTCTAAAGGGCAAAGCTTTATTCTAGTGTAAGCATTAAACATATACATGATTAAGAGAGGAAAGACAACCTGTTAATTTATGGATATACATAAAACAAATGATGCATGAATATTTCATATGAAAAAAATTAAGAAACAATTCATGTGAATATATGTTATACATGTTGTATATAATGAAGTTTAAAAGATTATTTCAGAAAGGTTTTTACCTCACATTAGAAAGACATTATCTTATCCTTTTAAGTTGAAATATTTAAACCAAAAAGGTTTTTTATTTCACATTGAAAAAATATAACTTTTTTCTTGTGAATATAGAGTATATATACTAAAGGGTTTCAAATCTTGCATTGAAAAAATAAAATATTCTTCTAGTATTTATATAGTAAACTTTGAAATGGATTAATAACCAACTAAAAAATATGAAAAAAAAAGGTCTTTGGCTATGAGAAAAAACACATTTAAAAAAAAAATAGGTATCTACCGGGTTTTGTTAGGTCACCCGAGTTTCGGGTTGACTCGGCGAGTCAAACGGTTTTCTCTAAACCAATTGCAAGCTGGGGTTTTGAATGAAATAAACCTAGTCAAGGCTTCAGGTCTCGAGTTGACTCGCCAAGTCGGGCCGGGTTTGATAACTATACTAAAAAGATCAAACAATATCCAAACATTCAATAAAATGACAGTTCATATGACAAAGTTCTTGTGCAAGTGGTTAAATAACATAAATATAACACTCAATGAACATAGTTGTAATTTAATCAATATTTTTTTAAGATGAATGTCCAATCATTACATACATATAACGTCTACACTAAACATGCATCACTAGATAATTAATAACTTAAAATTAAATGTCAATTTAGACATTTATTAATATGTTTGACATTTCAATCAAAACATATTTTATCAAAAATTTAATTTTTCTTACTTTAAAATATTATTTTAGTGTTTTTAGATATTTTAATATAATAATATAAAAAAATATTATTTTAATATATATATATATATATATATATATATATATATATATATATATAAAAGAGAACAATTCAAAATGTAACTGAAATGTCAAACACGTACATCAAAATTACTTACCTGATGGTCCTCCTTAATTGACTCAGTTTTTTTATACTTACGTTACGTAACCCCCCCTACACGCGCGCGCGCGCACACAAACACATATATGAACTCTCCTTAATGTCCTTCTCTACCAGACCATATCTTTGTACCAATTTCCCTTCTTTCTGTCTCTTAAATCTCCATTTCATATCTGGGATTTCCTTGATCTTAACCAGTTTTGGATTTGTAAGTCAATCTTGTAACTTACTTCTGTCAACCCTTTTTTGTTTTAAAATTTTCTATTTTCTTAAACAAAATTGGAGCATGGTTTATGAAAGATTTGATCGTGATCACTTGTTGATTTCAAGCTGTTTACGCTACTTTTTTTTATCTGGGTTTTCTCCATTTTGTTAGATCTTCGATAAAGGAGAAAACTTTCTGTATTTTCTGTTGCTTTGTAGTAGATTTGGATGATCCACATTTGTTGCTTAATTGGATCTGGATCCTTTGTATTAAGAAAATGTAACTTGGGGCCATTGTTCAATGTCAGATTCATGTTTGGTTTGTTGAAATTGGTTTATGGAATCATTCATTTGCTAGAAACTTTCTGTGTGGATCTATTATGAATTGTTGTCATAATTACTTTATGTGGGATCTGATGGTATGGTGGTGATCTTTCTTAATTTTGAGATTAATTTTTGGTTTGCTAATTGTTTTTATGTTTTACTTTCTTGAGATTTTGATTCCATAGATAGCTGATGTTTGGAAGTTACGTACTTAGTTTCTTGAGGACATGGACATTTCATTGCTTTAGATTTAGTTGAACTGCCTTAATTCTTCATCATATTTTAACTGGGGAAAATGAGAATCATTTTTCATTTGGTATATCGGTGACTACTTGAACCTGTTATATAATTATTTGTTACTATTTTACTGTTGATCTGATCATTTTGGATGTGCATTCTCCCTAGATTGCCGTCAGATCTCGTCTCTTTTTTCCTTCTCTCTCCATGCTTTACTTAATGTGAGCTGTGGTAGTTGGCTATTGTTTTTCTCCTGAGATAGATGCTCGTGGACCCATCTATATTTGCATTCCTTCTAGTTTGTCTTATATGGTGATCAAGATCTGCATTTCTATTTTAAATCTGGGCAAACATTATTCTCTTCAACTTACAGTTCTAGGGTTAAATTTGTTTTCTTTTCCTTGTAGAAGTTGTTTTGGCATGGCTACATATACTCCGAAGAACATCCTAATCACCGGGGCTGCTGGTTTTATTGCATCCCATGTTTGCAATAGGCTTATCCGCAACTACCCTGATTACAAAATTGTTGTGCTTGACAAGCTTGACTATTGCTCGAACTTGAAAAACCTCCTCCCTTCTAAGTCATCTCCTAACTTTAAGTTTGTCAAGGGTGACATTGGAAGTGCTGATCTCGTCAACTTCCTTCTGATCACTGAGTCGATCGACACAATTATGCACTTTGCAGCCCAGACCCATGTTGACAACTCTTTTGGTAACAGTTTTGAGTTTACCAAGAACAATATTTATGGAACTCATGTCCTTTTAGAAGCTTGCAAAGTCACTGGTCAGATCAGGAGGTTCATCCATGTGAGCACGGATGAAGTATATGGGGAGACCGATGAAGATGCTGTTGTAGGAAATCATGAGGCCTCTCAACTTCTCCCAACCAACCCCTACTCTGCAACAAAAGCTGGAGCAGAAATGCTTGTTATGGCATATGGCCGGTCATATGGGCTGCCAGTGATAACCACTCGTGGGAACAATGTTTATGGCCCCAATCAGTTCCCTGAAAAATTAATCCCGAAGTTTATCCTCTTAGCCATGCAAGGGAAGGATCTCCCCATCCATGGGGATGGTTCTAATGTGAGGAGTTACTTGTATTGTGAGGATGTTGCTGAGGCTTTTGAGGTCATCCTTCACAAGGGAGAGGTAGGCCATGTTTACAATGTTGGGACAAAGAAGGAAAGGAGAGTGATTGATGTAGCCAAAGATATTTGCAATCTTTTCTCAAAGGACCCTGATAAAAGCATCAAGTTTGTAGAGAATAGACCGTTTAATGACCAAAGGTACTTTTTGGATGATCAGAAGCTGAAGATTTTGGGTTGGTCGGAGCACACTGCATGGGAGGAGGGGTTGAGAAAGACTATCGAGTGGTACACTCAAAATCCTGATTGGTGGGGTGATGTCACTGGAGCCCTGCTTCCTCATCCAAGAATGCTTATGATGCCTGGTGGGAGACACTTTGACGGGTCTGAAGAGAACAAAGATGCATCTTATGTCTCAAATAATTCAAATCAGACCCGAATGGTGATTCCAGTTACAAAAGTAGGCACTGGCTCTCCTCGAAAACCTTCTCTTAAGTTCCTAATCTATGGCAGGACTGGATGGATTGGGGGTCTGCTGGGGAAGTTGTGTGAGAAACAAGGAATTTCCTTTGAATATGGAAAGGGGCGCTTGGAAGATCGATCTTCACTTTTGTCAGATATTCAGAACATCAGGCCTACCCATGTTTTTAATGCTGCCGGGGTCACTGGCAGACCTAATGTTGATTGGTGTGAATCTCACAAGACAGAAACCATACGCACCAATGTTGCTGGAACTCTAACTTTAGCAGATGTTTGCAGAGAGCACAACCTCCTGATGGTAAATTTTGCTACAGGCTGCATATTTGAGTATGATGCTGGTCATCCAGAGGGTTCTGGCATTGGTTTCACTGAGGAAGACAAGCCCAATTTCATTGGTTCTTTCTATTCAAAAACTAAGGCCATGGTAATCTTTTTCTTCCAGACTCATTTTATCTGAAATTATTTTTTTCCTACGGTCATGTATATTGTTTGAAATTTCAACCAGGTCGAAGAGCTTTTGAGAGAATATGACAATGTGTGCACGCTCAGAGTTAGAATGCCAATATCATCAGACCTAAGCAACCCGCGCAACTTCATTACAAAAATCTCTCGCTACAATAAAGTAGTTAACATTCCAAACAGCATGACTATCTTGGAGGAACTTATACCTATTTCAATTGAGATGGCAAAAAGGAACTTGAGGGGTATATGGAACTTCACGAACCCTGGTGTTGTGAGCCATAATGAGATTCTGGACATGTACAAGAACTACATTGACCCGAACTTCACATGGGTTAACTTCAACCTAGAGGAGCAAGCCAAGGTGATAGTTGCCCCCCGGAGCAACAATGAGTTGGATGCGTCCAAGCTGAAGAATGAATTCCCCGAGTTGCTGCCAATCAAGGAGTCCCTAATCAAGTATGTTTTTGAACCCAACAAGAGAACCTAAGCGAAAGATTCAGTTGCTGATCATATCTTGCATTGCTGTGCCTCCGAGTACACTAATTATATTCTAATATTTTTGTTCTACTTGCTATTCATTGTTAGATTCATATCATGGTTTCAGCCATATTAGAGAGTAAGGAGGTTCTTTCTATCACTACTTAGATTGCTCATCATTCCTTTCCAAAGCAAACAATTATAGGTATTTAAAATTTGTAGTCACCTGGGAGCTTGCAGGTGGCCCTCTTATTAGACAAATGTTTCGTTGTTCGATTCTTATAGCTGAGCTTTTCAATTGAACACGTACTACTACCTTGTTATGTTCAAGAATTGCAGAATTTAGTTTGTCTTCCAATAGCCAGTCCAATAATAATATTCCCATTGCAGAAACTGTTGTTAACATCATTTCAGCTACTTGGAATGGCCAGTTTTTTATGCTTTAAGAACATGTACATCCCAATTATTGAAAGACAAAATCCCAACTGTGCAAGGCCATCCAAACCATGAATTATGAATTAAGCAGTTGATGCTGCAGTGATCCCGTGGTTAAAATATATTTTTTGATAGAAAAAGATAAGATAGTAGCCAGAAGGTGTGCTAGAATAGTCAAGGAAAAAGAATGAAATTATGTCTTGGTAAAGGTTCTATTGATGAAATAGAAAGAAATCCCAAAATTGTTCGTGGACTGAATTGTATTTGTCAAAGGGCTAGGCACCTTTTACACTTAAAATTGTTCATGTCCTGCGGGGTTGGAGGGTGAGGCCGCGTAGGGTGTTGACGCGGAATAGTAGAGGCGGCCGTGTGGTCTGGTTTCCACTCCAGGACTAGGAAGAGTCGAGGAAATCTACATGTATGGCTATTAAAGTTAACATTACTATCTTTTAATTAATTATTGAGATTTTCTTTTTATTAATGATTAGCATTAACCGGAACCTCTTTTCTTTTTTTCAAAAAATAATAATCTTATTGGCAGCATTCAGACTGCAAATATTATTTGGTCCTTTGAAGCCAATTTCTTCTCGAAACAAAAGGGAGTGAAGCTTTTAAAGGCCTTTTGATTTTATTTTCTCTTAGAGAGCCTTGCCATAGTGTTTTTAAGTTCAATCATCAGCACGATCACAAAAAAAAAAAAAAAAAAAGAGGTTCAGCAACTGAACTCAACAAAAGAAATAATAAAAGAAAAGTCTGATCAGTGAACAATCGTCATTTTAGTTTTTTCTGTCTTAAATTTTAATCAATGCACAATCAGAAGACGATGGCTGCAGATGCTAAAAGTCAGCTGTATAGTGTTGGAATGGATCCCTGCAACTTAACCACTAATGACCGTACAAACCCTCTATGGAGGATCACAGACTCCGGTAATGTTTTCTGCCGGTTTTAAAGTATTTTTTATTTAAAAATATATTAAAATAATTTTATTTTATTGATATTTTTTGTTTTGGTCTATTAATTCACTTTGTTCATTTTTTTATTTTTAAATTGAGAAAAGAGAGAGTTTTTAGAAAATAGAGAGACGAGAGAAAAAATTATTGATTATCAAGATTTCAACAATAAAAATAATGATTTTAATGTTAATAAGTTTCTTTCAATAAAAAGAGTTCGATGATAGTGATTTTTTATCTTGAAGATATAATGCCCTGAACTTTTAATGTGATTTTTATCATTTTGATTTTTTTTACATGTAAAAAATGGGAGTTTTGTTTTTCTTCCCATCGATGGCAATGTCTGCCATAACAAGTGATGCATTATATGCTATTATTTTTTTCAAGAAAATTTGTCATTTGTCCCATTTGCAAATAAAAAAAAACATAAAAGCCCATGTGTGTCGAGCTCGCTTATCAAGTCGAGGAGCACCTAACTTTTTTTTTTCCATAATGTATTTATAAAAATATAAATAATTTATTCTTGGTAAGAAAAAATAACCTATCATATCAAAAAAAAATTTTAAAAAAAAAACATGAAAATTAAAGGGGAGAGCTAAAGTTAAATATCATACTTATCTATCTCATACTTGTATAGAATGATTATCTTTTTATTTTAACATTTGATCAGTATTAGTAACTCTTTTTTAATTTATCAGTTTATATATTTTAAAATTTATTTCGTTCAAAACTTTTCAATTTATAGTCAATTTTTTTCTCGATGTCAAAAGGCACTTTAACAATGCCTACATAATTTTTTTTTTACATTTTAAAAAAATAATTTGACTCGCAACAAAGCACATGTCAACTAACTAGTAAAGAAATGAAGAGGTGAGGTGAAAACATTGTACAATCATGTACTATGCAACCTCTCACAAATCATTGTGCTTTCATGCTGTGTTATTTTTTCTTTCATTTTAGTGCTTGAACTTTTTTCTCTTTGATTTGATGAGTTTTTAGCCAAGTTTATTGCTTGTTGCTTACAATTTATTGATGAAGGTCATGATTAAAAGTAAAGGGACCAAAGTAAATAAGGCGAAGAAAATATGGCTTTTTCAAAATTGACATGAAAAGCTAACTTTCATCCTCTCTTTTTCTAATAGATATATTTTTGGCCTTATAGTTTTTTAAAATTCAATATTGGTCTGACTCTTTAAATATTTTTTATTTTAGTTTTTAATTTGAAAGATGAGAGTGAGACGTCAAATTCTGATAATAAAAAAAAAATCTCTGTTAACACCAATTTAAATCATTAAAATGATCAATCTTGATGATCACGAGTTCTATTTGATAGGAAGATTTCATTGGAGGTGTTCTTTAACATTTTTATTGCTTGAGATGATAAATTTGATATTGAAAAGTTTTTTATATTTAAGTTGATTTTGGATTTTTAGGGTTTATGAAGATCTCTAAAAAATTTTAAGTGTTTATAATAGATTGAAAAATTAAAGTTTCAGGCATAAAATATCCTTATCTTGATTTTTCAATGAACCTTCGGTTGTTGAATTTTAGGGTCACAATCAACACATCGTATGTGCATTTTCTGCTATTTAATATAAATAAATAAGAGGCATGGTGAGCAATTGATGCCTTTTTTTTTATGGGCTAGTGGCAGGCGCACATTGCCTGTTTTCTTTATATATATTATCCTTTTGTTTATTTTCCCCCTACATTTTACACTATGGTCCATGGACCATTAGAATAAATTGACTACAAAACAATTTTTTTTTAAAATCATATAAAAAAAAGTATTATGCATCTGACTATCATCTAATTAAATAAAAAGTAATTTTAGAGATAAAAAAAATTATTAAATCTAATGAGGTGCATGCTTTAAATCACGAGTTTGACAGATTCACTTAAGCTTTTATTTTTTAATTTTTAATTAAATATTATTTTTTAACAATTTCATCCTTTAACTTGGTATTATTTAGAAATTAAGCTTTCTAATTTATTTTAATTTGTCATTATAAAGTTATTAAGGTCTCATGACCGGTTTACGAGTTTCTTTAATTAACTCAAGTTAGTTCAGGTTAATTTAAGATATTGTTGATTCAATATTTTTTTAAAAAAAAATCATTTAATATATAACCTTCTCAATTTTTAAAAAACTTTTCATCTAATTTGTGGCAGATTTTGAACTTATCGTTAATTTTTTTTTTGTAAGAAAACACACTCTTTTTTTGCATTAAAAAAAATTAATTTGACTAACACATAGCCAAGTCATTCGTCTAGTTATAATCATGTTGGCCTATTTGGTTTGTCAAAACTATCCATATCAGCAAGATTTTATTATTTAAAATATTTATCTTGATTTTCATTTAAACAAACAGAAAATAACTTTCTAATTTACTCTACCTACTAGATTATTGGCCTGTATTATGATATGGGTCATATTATTTTTTTTAATATAAAAAATATTATTCAAGCATGCTAATGAGTTTTCTAGTAGAAAAAAATCATGTAAAAGTTAATTTAATCTAATCTAATCAACTTAATAGGTCAAAAAATAACTTCAATCATTGATAAAAATATAGTTTGACTAAATAAATTCAAGATTATATTATTTTTAAAAAATATTAAGATGACAAAATATTAGAATTGAAAAAAAAACAAATTATATTGAATGATGAAATTGAGAAAAATTATAAAATTCAATTCTCAATCAACTTAATATTGAATGATAAAATTTAAAAAATATCAATTAAAAAAAACACAAAAAACAACCCGAGTCAACTCGAGTAACCAGTCAAACTCGTGAATCGGGTCTTTAGATCAAGATAACCTCATAAAAAGTAAAACAAAATAAATTATGAAGCCTAATTCTTAATTAATTCAATGTTTAATGATGAAAGTGAAATAATATTAATTAAAAAAGGACTTGTAAAATGACTCGCATTAATCAGGTTAACCCACTGAACTGCAACTCGGGTTATGAAACTGAAATAACCTTATAGAAAATAAACCAAAACAAATTATAAATTTCAATTCTTAATCAATTAAATATTAAATGATAAAACTGGAAAATAATTCAATTAAAATGGATAAAAAAATCAAGTTAATCAAGTTTACCCGCTAAACTCATGATCCAAGTCATAATATTGCAATAACCTAATATAAAATAAATCAAAATAAATTATAAAACTATATACTTAGTAAAATCAATGTTAAACTATAAAATTAAAAAAAAATCATTGTTATAGTGTGCATGAGGAGGGAATAATGAATTTTCCTCTTCAATTAGCTAGTGTTTGTTATAATTAATTTTTTATTTAAAAAAACAACTTGTTAATATTTTCATCTATACTAATTCAGTAAGTAACTACATAGATCTTTGTTTTGTCTCTCATGTCAGACTCTCACTCGTACGGACAGAAGAGATGTATAGATCACCCTTTTACTCGTATAGACATAAGATATTTATAGAACTTTATTTTAAAAATCATGATAATGATGCAATAAAAAGGAGTCTCTTAAGCTAAAACTAAAAGATTTTTATAATTTTTCCTTCATATTCTAATTATAGAACTAAAAGGCGTGCAAATGGTTTATTTGTTTATGTAAATAATAAATAATAAATTATAAACTAGGTTTATATATTATTTTACATATTTTAAAACAAAGTTGTTTCTTAATTTAGT
>Ga0325401_1003998_pt1 | contig 13739 bp, 8 predicted proteins | sample PopdelMetagenome_FD_205666 | JGI IMG/M metagenome (GOLD analysis project Ga0325401, IMG submission 205666) | Populus deltoides microbial communities from Bellville, Georgia, United States - Xylem-PdKOR-R2 | ecosystem: Host-associated > Plants > Phyllosphere > Stem > Wood/Secondary xylem | place...
TTATAACCATTACATCACCATGTTATTGTTAATGTTGTATTTTATCTGTTGTTGATTTATGTGATTAAAGTGGTTAATGGTAGTTAGCAAAGGTTTTCCACTTGGCATGGTAAATGAATTTATTAACATTATCCATAAGAGAGAATGTATCTGTCAATGATGAGTCATACATACCCAATTCCATCCATCATAAATAAAAACACCTAATCCAGCAAAACCTGGACAGCTGGATTCCTTTTTCTCGCACGTGTCACCCCTTAAAACCCTAACCTCACTCGCCCTTCACGCTTCTCTCCTCTTGGTCACCGCCCCCCAACCACATCATCCGGTAAATGATACGTTCTGGTCCCTCAACTCTTTATCATGTACTACTCCGGCTCTCTTACTAAAGTTAGCTACAGGTAACACATCATGTACCATTAGATTTTGCTGCCCTTCATAGAAAATAATAAACAATTGACAAAAATATCAGTAATTATAGAAATAGAAATCTAAAAGGAATGATGTCTGTAACTCTTGAAAGTTCGGGTATGTTTGCTTTTTAAGTAGTTTTTTATGGTTGTGATTTAAAAAAAAATTTTAAAAAATATTTTTATTTGTAGCTAGTTGGATTTAGATACATATTTGGTATAAACTATGGTTGAAGTTTATATCTAGTAAAAACATGTGTAAAATATTTAAATAATTTTTCTTGGCTTTCTTATCAGGAATATTTACAAAATTCATTTAAAAAAATATGTACAAACTACTGCACTTATGTTTTGAACTTAATTTTTAGTAGGTTCCACAACATAAAACTTAATTATTTTAAAAACCAAATATATTATTGAGTTTAATTCATCACTGACATAAAAGTTATTGAACCACCACAATCTTGTAATTTAACTATTTTATATCACACTTTGAGAGAAGCGAGATAAAAAAAATTACAATTTAGAGAAGATTTAGTCAATTATATCATGTAAGTTGAGCCGTGTTTTGTCTTTTTGGACCAAAATTTAAGTCAAAGAAATAGAAATTAGAGGAATGGTTTGAGATAAAAAGACAGTTAAGGATCAAATCAAAAACTAAAATATAGTTGAGGGATCAAAGGTAACATTAAACCCCACATCATCACCCGAATTTCTATCGCCGTTGTTTATTTTAAGACAGAAAAATCCTAGAAACTTACATGTAAAGATTCTAGCATCAAACCTCTGCACCTGTTTTTGGGAGAGACACAAGACTAGTGAAACTGGGAAACAACAGCCCGGGAGGGTCTTTGCATATTCTTCTATTTGTCTCTTTATCTGTTTAAATCTCTCTCTCTCTCTCTCAGCCGTTGATCTTGAAAACAAAGAAGAAGAAAATAAAAAGGGAAGTTCTTTTTACTAGAACAGAGGCTTTTGTTATCCACCTTGGACTTCCACCTCACTCTTTTTCCTCCCTCTCTCTTCAAGCCACGAAACCAGGTGCCTCTCTCTCTCTCTCTCTCTCTCCCTCTACAAATTTCACTACTCCCATGTGCATGTATTAGCTTCTATTTTGTGTTGTTTAATTCATCATATTTATGGGATCTACATATAGTTCTGTTTTATGAGATGTATTAGCGGGGCATGGTTTTTTTTTTTCTGTTCATGATAAAGTTTTGTTCTTTGAATTTGTTTTGTGCAGTTTGGTTATGTTTTCATGAATTGGGTCTCTCTCTTTTTTATCAGTTTTAAGGTTGCTATTATTAGAAACTAGCTAGTTCTGTTATGCTTTCTTTTACTGTACTTATTTAAGCTTTCTTGTAGTTTGTGCTTTGAGTATTTATGCTTTGAGTTTGAAATTTTAGGCCATGCGTGTAGATAAGTGTATATTCTAGTCATGTAGTTTGGGATGCTTGCTTTTAGTCTATTTAATGAAACTTATCTCTGGTAGCTTTATTTACTTAAATCAGAGAGTAAGATCTAATACTAACTAGGTTTGACAGAAAGAGAGAATACTGGAAGCTGTCGACAAAGGGCTGAGATGGATTTATGGATTTTGTTTGAGTATATTTAGGGGGCAGATGCCAGCTTTGGATTTTAGTCTTGTCAAGATAACAGTTGGGTCATATGAAAGAGCGGGGATCATTCTAAATAGAACAGTGCTATTTTCTCCTAATAAGCCATCATAAAAGAATCACCTACAAAAACAAATAACACATGAAAAAATAAATTATAAATCACCGGCTATTTGTTCATGTGTTTGTAGGAGGTTCTACTAGCAGAACTATTAATTTTCTTTTAGATATGTAGTGAGAGCACCATGATCTACAATGCTGAGGAGGAGGATGTTCTTGAGAACACTGATGATTTATGCAGATTTTAGCATATAATTAAAACGCTACAAATCAAATTGGACTATTTGCAGCTGGGGGGGGGGGGGGGGTTACAATTCAAGCTAAGAATAAGCAACTCCATTTTGGTGCTTGGTGCATTCTTGAAATTCATGAAAGTTCAAATATTTCCCCGACTCCTTCAAATATCATTTAGTGTGTCATTTTTTCAGCTTTGGGAGAGCCTATAATCTCCAGATTTGGGATGGATCTATTCTCAATCTTGTAAATTGCAGATTGAGAGCATGCAAGCTCCCGCTCCCAACTGGCATGGTATAGGAAGCAACCTTTATCTCCTGTCATAGAGTATTGCAATTCAGAAAAAATATTTACGTGGAGATTATTGTAGTGCAATTTCCTTGGGAAGGTTTGATTGCATTTTGGGTTAGTTTGATTGATATTGTAATGACTGATGGCCATTTGATAAGCAAATATGGCATCTGCATTGATGTTTGTGAAGCTTAGAATAGCAGGGACACACCTGCAATTTTTAAGTGAATGATTGTTGTTTTTGGACACTTCAAGTGCTTTATTTTTGCTTAAGAAGTGCTTGCTAATATATTGGGAAAATGGGCATAATATAAACTTGTATTTCCAGTAATGATGTTTCGTTTGCCTGCGGCTGAATCTTTAAATGATTCTCCACTGTTGTTTTCAATATCTTTTTTAAAGTATTGGATTTAAGCAAAGTGATTTGCAGATAGATGGATGGAGAGATAAATCATAGTTGGTAATTTAAATTGATAACTTATTGTCCACAAGGAGGGTAAAAATATTCACAGCCAATAGGGGTGGAGCAGGGTTACTTTTGAAAGTATATTGTAGGTCAGCCCTGGTCAAGATTGTTAGGAAATTTATGAGATAACTATGGGGCTGTATTATTTTATACTAGGTGGTGAAGGTTATTTACAAATGTTGGCATGGATTAGATGGTCAGTACAGTGACAGAGACATAATTGATCTGAAAGGGAACTTCGCCTACAAAGACTTGTGACCATGGCCGTATATATGTGGTTGGGATTTATGGCTTTGTTGAGTTGTTTTGTAATTCAATATATTAAAGTTTTCTTTGTAATCATAGATTTTTTTATTTTCACCAAAATGTCACGGGAAACACATTATATGTGGGGAAGCCATTGATAGCATGATCTTTTAATTGCATGGCCAACCCTGAATTTTTTTTAAAAAAAATTTTTTATCCCAAGAGAGGTAGCAAGCTAGTAACAAGCATTTTAGCCAAGGACCCTTGGCTATTTCCAAGTCATTAGGGACTATTGCTATATATTTTGCTTGTGATGTAAGAACCTGATGACCATCTCCATGTGGAAGATTTTGTACATCGGTTCAGTGAATTGGTGGCTTAGGCTGTACGCTTTCTGTTAATGTTTAACACTAAGATCATTGCTTCCATGTATGACAATGACAGTTAATTTCATAATAATTGCATATAATTCCTGATATGGGTTGTAATCTGGTATGATATTGGCAGGTGCTTTGTAGATATTGTTCAGGATACGCTAGATCTAAATATAAATTGTTGAAGTTGGTCGTATTTACTGAATTTGATCTATGGGGACAGGGGAAGAAAGCACTCCTGCTAAGCCTTCCAAGCCCACATCTTCAAATCAGGTTCCCTTTCTTTCTCGCATAGACACACACACACACACACACACACATGATTGTACAAACATACAGGCACAAAGATTCACATGCCGGCAAGCGTACTAACCCCTCGTCATTGTGTATACAGGAAATACCCACAACACCTTCATATCCTGATTGGTCAAGTTCTATGCAGGTTTATGTTTATAAAATTCATATTGATATAAATATCTGCAGAAATAACATTAAATGCTCATAACTCGGCTTCTGTTTTAGGCTTATTATGGTGCCGGAGCTACCCCGCCTCCCTTTTATGCCTCAACCGTAGCCTCACCGGCCTCTCACCCCTATATATGGGGAAGCCAGGTGGATATCTCCTATTGTTTGAGAAAAGTATGTCAGTTACCCTTATCTGACGGAGAAGCCACTTAATTTTATTTTATTTTTTTTCTGTTGACAATTTTCAGCATCCTTTAATCCCACCTTACGGAACTCCAGTTCCATACCCAGCTTTATATCCTGCAGGAGGAGTGTATGCTCATCCGAACATGGCCCCGGTAATATTGAGTGTTTCTTATACAAGATTTATTTTCTTTTGTGTGTGTGTGTGTGTGGTGAATTCCCTTCTAGAACCGTAGCCAAATATTACTATTTCCCACTCTTAGGATTCTATAATTCCTGCCTGTTATTTGGTCATCTGATATTTCTTATCCATCATCTCTCTTGCAGACACCAAATTCAGCCCAGGCAAATATAGAGATGGAAGGAAAGGTCCCCAATGGAAAGGACCGTGCTTCAGCTAAAAAAACCAAGGGAACTTCTGGAGGCAAAGCAGGGGAGAGCGGAAAGGCAGCTTCTGGTTCTGGAAATGATGGTGCCTCCCAAAGGTTAATTAAGCTCAAGTTTATTGGTGATTTTTCCCTTTGAAATGCTTATACATTCAATTCTTATGATATTGACCTATATGCTAACTGAACAGTGCTGAAAGTGGTAGTGATGGCTCATCTGATGCCAGTGACGAGAATACTAACCAGCAGGTATTTTTCTGTGCACTCTCATTATTTGCTTTCTGTGTGCTGTTATTGCTTAGCGTGAATGACGAATATCATGTAGAAGCATAGGTGACCTATCCCAGAAACTGGTTTTATTTAGTTTGTTCATGCTGTAGAAATCCAGATGCCCTGAATAATTTTGGAATTGCAGTTTTCTTTGCTAACCTAGCCAATAGAAAGCGTGTTTACTTGATGATTTATCTTTTATTTAATGAATACCTGCCTAAATATTCCAGGAATATGGTGCAAGCAAGAAGGGAAGCTTCAACCAGATGCTTGCAGATGGTACATTTCTCTTTTTTTTCTCTACCTGTTTTTGTTTGTTTGCTGTGATAGCTTGCTAACATGTTGACTTTCTTCACAGCTAATGCACAAAGTACCTCAGCTGGAGCAAATATCCAAGCTTCTGTGCCTGGGAAACCTGCGGTGTCTATGCCTGCAACTAATTTAAACATTGGGATGGACTTATGGAATGCATCTTCTGCTGCTGGAGCTACAAAAATGAGACCAAATCCATCTTGTGCCACATCTGGAGTTGTTCCTGCTGGATTGCCTGAACAATGGATTCAAGTATGAGCGCTGCGTTTACTTCTTGTATCATTCTTGAGCTTTTTTTTTAATCCTGTAGTAAAATTCAGTTTCTGAAAGTCAAATTTTGCTGTATGGTCTAATCAATAGGTTTCTATTTCATTTTTTCATGTTCATATTCTGCTGTGCTCTTTTCTTTTTTTTTTAACTTCTAATATCTCAATTTTTGTGAAAAACTCATACACTCAGTGGCCTTCCCGTATCTCACAAGGTACAGGTCAATTTGTTTTTGAGAATGATAAAGAGGGGGTGTTATTTACAGGAGGCTTTTTTCTGTTTGTCCGCGCAGCTGTTAGGCTATCTGGATTCCTTTTTCTTCCACTGAATTATAGATTTGGGTTCTGACAGGATGAACGTGAATTGAAAAGACAGAAGAGGAAACAATCTAATAGAGAGTCAGCCAGAAGGTCCAGATTACGCAAACAGGTACTGTTGTAGTTTGTACCTTTTCTTGTCATTGAGTGTTTGCTTATTTCTTCACCATTGTTAGTGCCAGTACAGATGCCATATCTCCCACTTCTTTTATTTTAGATCTGGAGTGATAGCTCGTGGTAAAACAGGCTACTTAAACTTTCTTTATCAAACTCAGTAGTGAAGGATGATTCTCTAAATCAAATAGAAATTTATGAATAGAAGTCCACCTTCACGGCAACAGTCTTAAGGAGTACACTTAACATGTCCTGAAATAATTTCACTGCCTTTTCATTGGCCTCAAAAAAGAGTTCAACAGCTTAAGAATTTTTTTACAGTGTAAAAGCCCCATGATCCTTGAGAGCCCTTTTAAAGTTCAAGGTCCAAATTAGAACTAGCTTGTTATCGCTCTTTTAATATAAAAGGAAAGTTTCTTTGCGTTGTTGTTCGACATAATGTAAATTTTGGGAAACGTTTGCTGTTGTTAATCTCCTGTTAAAATGTTTATATCTATTGCTTTGATTTTTCATCTTTACCAGGCAGAGTGCGAGGAGCTACAAGCCAGGGTACAGAATTTGAGCAGTGACAATAGCAATCTCAGAAATGAATTGCAGAGTCTCTCTGAAGAGTGCAATAAGCTTAAATCCGAAAATGATTCCATTAAGGTTCATTTTTGTCACTGGACTCTTTTTGAAGCCCGTTCTTATTTATTTAGTGATTGGCACGTGCAACATTAGCAGCTTTGCCATTGTTACTTAATATTTATTTTGTTTTCCTAATCATAAAAAAGGGTAATGAAATCCTTGCAAAAAGTTAATCAATACGACACCACTCATTTAACAAATGTGGGTTTGCTGTCATAACAGGAGGAGTTGACTCGGTTGTATGGACCAGAAGTTGTAGCTAAACTTGAACAGAGCAACCCTGCCTCGGTTCCAGAGTCTCATGGTGGTGAGGGAGACAGTTGACAGTAAAGACTGAGTCATGACTTGGAATCCGGAACTGGAAGAAAATTTTCGTGAATTCCTCCCGTATATTAGGACTCCCATTAGTCGAGCATAGAACATTGGCTTTCCATACTGATCCATACCTTTAACCCTAGTTTGTAATAGCGAAATTTATTTACAAAATTTTAACTGGAGCTAGAAACCTTAATGAATCCATGAGCATTGTTGGATTATTAAGCTCAATCAACTTCTCTGGTTAAAAAGGAACCTCTTAGTCTTAATGTTAGCTTATATAATTCGGGTAATATAAACTTAATTCGGGTAATATAAACCTGAAAAGCGTGGAAATGGCTTCAGCTTTTATTCCAAATCATCAAGAACCGATGTTGGCTTGATCAGTTTGTTTAGGAAATCTGGAATTTGTGCATTATTAGACCTCAGCTTTCTGTGCAAACAAAGTTTAACAACCCAATGCGAGATGTGATCAAACCGTTCAGATCACATATTTTCATTAAACGAAAAAACAGCAAGATGATAAAGCGTTGTCCAGTTACAGATTTGCCTTGCCATCATTGCAAATTAAAGAACGAGAATTGATAGATTCCAGCACAAAGTAAGGAGTCTAATCGCAGATGATGACTCTTATACTGAATGCTTGAGAGTAATCCAGGCAATTATTAAAACAACAAACACAAGCAGCAATCGTCTGTGTTGTTTTTGAATTGTTTAATATATTTACATGTTTTTATCGAAAACCTGACATAGTACAGAATGAAGAACAAAAATCAAACCATATCTTTGTTTCTTTGCTTTTCGGTAGGCTCGGTATACCAAGAGAAATGCGGGTAAGCGACGAGGGTCAATCAAACAAGGTGCTAATCTAGAAATCTTATTCTTACATACAAGTGTAAACACTACTTCTGTGATCCTGTAGAAAAATCTAAGCTCATAAGCAACATATTGACTGGAGTTTAAGGTTGGTTTTCCTCAGCTGATTGGTTAGGGAAGCAAACTTTGATGAAAGGCATAAAGAATTTGAATGATAACGCCTCAATGATGGATGGGAGAGCTCTTAATCCTTTGTCAGGGATTTGAAATTGGGCACATGAATGGTGAAGGATAGAGAGTTTCAATCAGCATGATCAGATTCAGTATCCAAGATTGTTCTTGTCTGCTCTTCTTCGATGGCAGGGACTTCAGGATGCCCTTCTGGGTGATTAGGGGCATCCTTTAACATTTGGTCAGCTGGTTCAGAGAAAGATAGCAAAGTTTCAGGATTGGCCAGAATGGAGATCGGTAGCATTAACAAACTAACTAAAACATGTGTCTACATCATCCGAACCTGATCCCATAACCTTCAAAAGCATTCTCTTAGCATATTGAAGTTCTGCTTGGTGATTGCTGATGAGTTTGACCTGCAAAATTGAAGAAATCAGATCACTTTAAATTTGCATTTTCACGTGTAAGATGAAACTCAGAACAAAAAGGATGCAGTCTACATGCAATATTTTGATCAATTACAGGGAACAGAATAGGAAAAAGTCATTGGTCTTGAACCATCTAAAAGTAAATTGGAAAATGGACATAAATGCACTTCAGAGTTAAGAATTCATATAAATTACAATGTCCTAAACTTGATAACAATAAAGAGGACATACCATTTCACCATATGCTAAGCCCATAATCAGATCAACTCTAGCTTGATGCCTCGATAAGAATGGACGCAGGTGGTTCATATACAATTGCTTAGCCCCCTGTTTGAAAGTAAGATATTCAATTTCAGTATAGGTTCATCCCATGTCTTGATCAAATATACTTCATCATGCTGTGTATAATAGATCTGTGGCACCACAAAATGCCAGTGATAAATATATCACTAGCTCCCAACAAATGATAACCAATACACAAGCTAGATTTATTTTGTCGACATTTATAAAATGACATGAGATTGAGGGCATTCAATCAGAGGAAACAACTCAATTCTATCTAAGGAGAATTAAGGAGTTCAGGGTCAAAAATTACTTCAGCAGATGGAAGTTGAAGCCACACCAGAAAAGCAAACTTCATGTGATAATACATCGGGAACCTGGAGAAAGATAAACAATGATCTAATCAAAGTAATAACTAAATAGATATACAAGTTATGCATGCTACGTATCCCTTAACTCCTAGGTGGAATATTTTTAAGTTCTATGCTGCATTTACAAGATTAGAAAGAACTAGTCCTATGGAACCAAATCAGATGATTTAGACTTCAGAACTAAAAGCTCAGGGTTCAGAACTTACCAAGAGATCAACTTGTCTGTAAAAACCTCCGCAAGGGTGAAAGATCCATATGCTGCAATTATAGCAAGATACTCAAGAAGCATGAATAACAATGCCAAGAGATCAGCGGGTCCCCAACTACAACCATCTCTCAAAACAAAACAAAATATAATAAAAGGACATAATTATCAAACATCGAGCACCGCACAAATATGGATCATTAGCTCTAGGTAGATATGCATTGCTTTGATTGACTGCTCAATTAATGTCAGACATAAAGTCGAGGGTGCAGCGTGCCAAGATTCCATGTCCACTTTGCAACACAGTAAAAGGCATGAAACACAATATAAAAATAAGGTCTTACTTATTTGTTTCTTCCTACCTCAATACTCATGTAAACATTCAAAAGAAAGGGAACAGGCATGCTGAAAACTGGAAATTAGAATTGAATAGCTATTATAGGATACAAGCAGGGAAAAATTTACTCGTGAAGAATAAAATGAAGATAGTCATTGCCTTAAAAGTAGGTTGAAAGAATGAAAAAAAAAAAGGCACCGATTACTTATTTGTTTCTAAGAACCTAAAACAAATTTTGCATGGGAAAAAGGATGAGAAAGAAAACCTAAGAAACAGAAACTCTCTAACCTGCCCAGTACATTAGCCACTTCTGTTCCTCATTTTCATCTTTTCTCTCAATTGCTTTGAATGTATGGTACACAGGTATAACAATCCCCACAGAACAGCTGCATGAGTGGGGAAAAAATCAAGTTAATTGCTACCATCTTTTAGCATCAAATGATGAAAAACAGGGTGAAACAATAGATAGCGGCTATCCAAAACCAAAACTGGAATCCTAGATAGACATCCGGAACAAAAAATTATTTACACCTTAAGTACTAAAAGAGATATATATCAACATGGATGCCAAAATGAAAACTATACTTATCAAACATCCATCAATCAAAACTCACCATGCTGTTCTTACTACAATGTTCGATCCAAGTGGGCAAAGAAGTAACCGCAACCCGACCTGCTTCACATAATAAAAAATCATAAACACAAAATTATTTAAAAACACACAAGGATTTATGCAAAATCCACAACCTCAACCCGTAACTAGGTGGTGTTGGCTACATGAACCTCCCCTCATCCAACAGCGGGCAGATATGCTCACAAAACAGCCATCCAAAAAATGGGACTAGCCCATTCAACTACCCTTCAGTTTAACACCCATATGGACCCTTCCCTTTCTTTTTTTAGCCTCTTTTCAAACTACCTCTAGCTTCCCCACCGGTCGCCTGCATTCAATTCTATCATGGGCTAAACATTCCATAACCCTTTGAGACACTAGATCCCTCTAGAAGACAACATGCCTCCTAAATAAGGTTCAATTGCAATTCATTCACCAAATTTAATCCATTCACGCCATTTTTAATACTGCACTGGTAATGGCCCACGACAGCTAGCATAATTTCAAGGCATCTAAATCATGAAATCAGCTTATTCAATTTAATTACACAGTTAATTTTGTCTATTCTCTTAATCATCGAATGAAATAGATCCGTACATCCATAAAAACTTCAAAATTGGATAATTAATGGGATTTAATGACTGGTAAATTAATTGCGTAAAACAATATTAAAATCGAAACCTTAACAGATGCTAGTTTTTTGTGTAAAAAATAAGAACATCAGGATGCTACTGTAATTGCTAACCTCGTTTACTACGTTGGATCCCAGAAGAGCCATAGGAATCGAAGCAGAGAGTTTCTTAAGATGTGAAACTGAGTGTTTGACAAGAAAATATGGTTTATGGCACTTTTTGTCCATGCACTCTTGGTTGTTTTTCGATTTTGCCCTTGGATAGGTTTTTTTGTTTTATTTTAATGATTTATCTATAGTTTTAAAATTCAATAATTTGTTACTAGTAACCCAATTCTAAGTATTTTTCATACTGAAATATATTAAAATAATAATTTTTTATTTTTTAAAAATTATTTTTAAAATTAACACATCAAAATGATTCAAAACATATAAAAAAATTAAATTGTAAAAAAAAAATGTTTTGTTAAGATTTTTAATAAATTTTAAAAATATACTATATTATTTTTTTAGTTTTTTATTTCTTCTTACGAGGAAAAAAATTTAATAATTTCCATCATGAATTAATTAATAATATACCTTTTTACTTGGTTATTTATTTTAAAATAAATGATAGAAAAATAAACTTTGTAGGAAAACAATTGATGGGATATTTCCCACAGACAATTCCTATAAAAATTAATTTAATTTTTGATGAAATTCCTTTGTATTTTCAGATATAACTAGATAACTGCCCAACAAATCAGATCAAAATTCTTTTAAACAAAAAGCATATTTCCAAGCAATGAAAAAAAATTTAATAGTGTCATTAAACTTGGCATAATGATGAAACCTTAAAACCTCTCGACTCAAGTCCTTACCTAACATGGGCTTGAAATCAAATCGTTTTAGAGTTGTTTCAATATAGCTCAAATAAATTGATAGGTTCAAGGGTAAGATAGAGAATCGGTAAAAACTTAGTTTGATTTAAAAAAAAATTTTAAATGATATCATTTAAAAAAAATATTAAGACAACAACATATTGATTAGATCCGAGTTAATCCGTCAAACTTGCAACTCCGATTTATGGACTCTACTAAGTTTAATAGCTTTTTTTACATGATTTTTTTTTAATTATAAGATAAAAATAGACACTCAAAAAATTAAGAACTAACTCAATTTAATGATATTTCTTTGAAACCGCGATAACCTTATAGAAAAAAAACCGTAATAAATTATGAGTATTATTTTTTAACATACTTTTTTTTTAATTTAAAAACAAAAGGGTGCTTTTATTCTCTATAAAATAAATTAAAAAACATATAAACTAATAAACCAAAACGAGTTATTAACCCTTGTTAAATATTAAAGTAGGAAACCAATCTTTACAGTAAAAATAAAATATAAATGCACATGCAAATGTTTTACACTAACTGTTTTTTTTTTTTACTTTAATTTTTTTCATTCATTATATTTTAACAGTTAATTGTTGTTACTAATAACAAATTATTTTTGTTTCTATAAAAAAATATACAAATACAACTAATTCGTATAAAATATAAGAGGAAAAAGAATAAAGACAAATCAAACTAATTTTCTTAAAATATCAAGCAGATAAAAAGAATATGAACAAATCTATCATTATTTAAAAAAACAAAGGTAATTTAGTATAAACAATTAATGAAAACATATAAAAAAAAAAACACATGAAAAAAATAATCCAAGCACTTTAAGCTAAACCCACGTGGCTAGCCTTAATAAAAAAGCTAAGGCATAAATATGTTTGGAAGCTCGATCTATTTTTTAATTTATTTTTATCTTAAAATATCATTAAAACCTTTATAAAGCACTTTGTCAACTTTAAAATACTTTAAAATCACTTAAAAAAATAAAAATCAATTGAATCAACAAATCTAAAAAAAAATTGATCTATTTTTTCAAACATGTTTATAGAGAAAAAAAACAATCACTATTGAACTCTTCTCCTTGAATAGAACATGTTAATGCTAAGAACTACTGAAAAATGATTATTCACTAACTTTTTTTTTTCATCGTTTTTTTGTAACTTTCTTTCTTATTTTTTCAAACTCATGAACTATAATGTTAAGAAACTGAATTTTTAAACAAAAAATAAAAATTTCAAAACCTAAATGGACTTCAATGTAAGAAAAAAGAAAACAGGTAAACTAAACAGAGTTTTTTTAAGCAATTTTGAGATTGACCATAAGATTTCTCCTTGTTTTATGATTATGATTATTTTTTTGAATTTTTTCTCACCTAATTTGTTTTTTTAATAAATTCATCATTAATTTGAGAATGCTCAAAGAATACAATTAAAATAAAAATTCAAGAATAAAAAGAAAAAATATATATTTAACTAGGGAGAGTTGTTATCGTGTTTTATTTAGACATTTTAGTATATTTTGTAATTATAATTATAATATGACATTGGAAATTATTAATTTTCCTTATTTTCTAGTCAAACTTTTCCATATTAGCTGCTCTTTTATTCTTATTTTTTCTATTTTTTAAAAAATAAACAGCAACAAATTAGAAATGAACATGGAATTGATGAAATGACTATTTTATAAATGGATCAACGACTACACACATAGTTTCTGAAATTACAAGATATAATTAATTGGTTTTGTTTTACTTGAAGTACAAGCACTCAATTATAATAAAAAAATAGCTAAAATAGAAGGCGAATTCCTTATAGCCCTGTTCATAATTTTTTTATTCACCGCTTTAAAAAATTGATACTTTTACCATTCCAAAAAAAAATTGATTGTCTTTGATGGGTATTTTTATTTTTTGAAATGGCAAATTAGTTACTATAGATTTGTTTGAGGGTATTATTGATTTTTTATATTTTAATAAATAGTAAAATATAAAAAAAAACCCAAACAAAAAAACAACATTGCTGACATGGGTATATTTATTTTTTGCACAC
>Ga0325401_1004001_pt1 | contig 13736 bp, 7 predicted proteins | sample PopdelMetagenome_FD_205666 | JGI IMG/M metagenome (GOLD analysis project Ga0325401, IMG submission 205666) | Populus deltoides microbial communities from Bellville, Georgia, United States - Xylem-PdKOR-R2 | ecosystem: Host-associated > Plants > Phyllosphere > Stem > Wood/Secondary xylem | place...
AAAAAAATGGAAGAATTATAAAAAAACCTCATCAAATTCTTAACAAACATCCCCAAACAAAACAAAAATAGATTTTAAGTTTGGGTTACCGATGCTCAATTACCTTGTTTTGTTTGATGAAAAATGAATTAATTGGTGGCTCTACTTTAGTCTTTTCGCTTGTGATTTGTATTCTTATTTCTGTTTTTTTCCTTTTATATTAGGGCTGTAGGGAGAGAAGACAACAAAGTCCATTCAATTGAAAAAATTATTTATGACTTTATATTTTTTCTTTCCATGTAGGTAGCATAAAATAAAAAGTTTTAAAGTCAAAGGATAACAAATATATTTGCTATAAAAAGGGTCCATCTATTTAAAATAAAAAAATATTACACCTTCTCACACTTAATCACTAAGTAATAAAAAAAAAATATCTTGCAGGGGCTTGGGCCCCTGTTTGCCTCCTTTTAATTTCGCCCCTGGTCCTGGTGGTAGAGTTGAAAATGGTATTATACCACCATTTTGCTAGAGATAAATATTTAGCTTGTTGGGTTGATTTCTCACGAGCCATACAGTCTAGATAAGTCTTTAAGAACTGATGTAGAACTTCTTTTTGGGCCATTTGTCTATGAATGGTAGGTAATGGAGTAATGCAGGTCTATCCCATGGAGAGAAATTATCTCTTTCCAAAACTATTGAAGAAAATGAGGTCCCGATCACTCACTACTGAATTAGGCATTCCATGTAGCTTAAATATATTATCTAATAACACATGAGCCATCATAACAGCTTATAAAGGTGTGACAGGTTCATAAAATGAGTGTATTTGATAAGAGGATCAATATTAATGATGCAAATCTCGAGGGTAAGAATTCTAAAATCCACAATCTAGATAAAAAACAACCTATAAAAAACTAAAATTAGATTGAAAATTTGACTCAATAATTATCTGAACCAAAGTTATTGGATGAAAATCTCAACTCTTTAATTATAAAGAATTAAAAAATTTAAGTACAATGATGAATGCCACAAAGACAAAATATAGTATTTTTGGATGAATGCCACAAAAACTAAAATTATCTTTGATAAGTTTTGAAGAGTTTGATGAATAACCAAAAGTATAAGCAACCTTACACACACAAAATATTATTTTTGAATAAACCAAGTTTGAAAAAAAACCCCTAAATATAAGTTAAATAACTCTATTAATTTACTCTAGGTAAAATGTCCTAAATAAGACTGTAAAATAACAAAAGATTTCTAAATAAAATAGAAAAATAATCCAAACAACTAGAAAAATAATATAATTCATGCACAATATATTCTAGGCTTAATCGCAAAGCCTTCCCAATATTTGATCGCTTTAAGATTTTGACCATATAAAAAACAAGGCCTTTAAAATTATTTGGCAGAATTCCACCTAATTCAATAGTTGAATAAAAAGTTATAATTGTCAGTGTAAAACTATGTAGTAGAAAAAATAAGCCCAAAATCATCTCTCTTTGTCCAATCCGTAAGCTACCAAGATTTTTAGCCTAGTTTGCAAGTAACTAGGCTTTATCAAATCCTTCTCTTATGTGGACTATATTAATTAAAGCATGATCATCTTGAACTCATCTTGACACTTGACTTGGCATAAATATTTTGAATTAACCTATTAAATACCTCTTTAATCTTTTTGGCTCCTAACTTTAAAACAGATATAATTGGCACCTTTAATGTATTATTTGATAATGCTTGTTGATTCTCATCAATTAATGTAATAGCCCGACCTAACATGCCATATATTATCCACTTTGGGCCTTATCGCCCTCACTGTTTTGTTTCTGGTGACGCGAGCCCACTTTTGAGCCTGACACCTCAAAACGTGTATGACAAGTTAGCAACCAGCACTTTTAATAAGGCCAGCTATCACTCCCTCACCCGTTGATGTTGGATATTACAATGCACCACCCTTAAGGAGCCCGACGACCCCATCGGCACAACCAGGCAGTTAGTGAGGTCGGCTTTGATACCAAATGTAACAGCCCGACTCAACCTGCCATATATTGTTCGCTTTGGGCCTTACCGCCCTTACGGTTTTATTCCTAGTGACGCGAGTCCACTTCTGAGCCTAACGCCCCAAAATGTGTATAACAAGTTGACAATCAGCACTCTTAATAAGACTAGCTACCACTCCCTCATCTGTAGATGTGGGATATTACAATTAATAACATGCTTTACATGTGTTTTCGGCAAACCCTTAGTGAAGTTTGTACTAATTATAAGGAACACACCATTAGGTAGGGGTAAGGGTTATAGAATTATTAATACGCAAAATAAACAAAAGAATATGTTTATACTATCATTCTGTTGAAATGATATAATGAATTTCTTGATAGGAAGATTTATGGCATGATTATAACAGGTCTAAAGACCAATATTTCAAACAAAACAATAGCTAAAAATTATTAGGTAAAGATTGAAAATTTAAGAATTACTTAGTAGGCATAAAAGGCTTCATATACTAAATGACTAGTGGATATATGTTGAAAGAGTTCTTGTTTAGGTTTAACACGTGGTGAAAGTCTTTTTACCATTAGGCTACTTGTTTCCTTGTATAAGATAGACTCAGAGTTAATGTTCTAATAAATGATTTCTTTGTTCAAGTTTAACTCAAGGTTGATTATTTTTCTATTTTGTAGGATAAGAATTAGGGTTAAAGAGTAGAATTTTAAAAAACACATCTAATTGTAATTCTTTGGCTTGCCCTAATACATAACTTCAATAAAAGTTTATTTCAAGCTTTTTAGCAATTTATCTTTCTTGCAATTTAGCTTGAAATTTACTTTGTGAGTTATTTATAGCTTTATATTTTATCTTTTACGCAATTTACTTTCTTAAAATTTTGTTTTCTTTTAAAATTCATATGTTTATTTATTTTTACTATTTTATTTACATATTCATCTTTACATGTTTTTAATTTATTTATTACTCTTACTTTCAAAGCAATCAAATGTTTTTTCTTAGTTTTAGATATTAGCACGCTAGATGTGTACTTATGTAGTTTCGCACAATAAATCTCCGTGATCGATTACAATATGAACTAATAAATAATTTCTTTTTGCTAATGGGTTACTTTGGTTTATGACTAATGTGAATTCTTCTAGCTTAATGATTGATTTGCATAATACTTAGTAAACCTATTGGTTTCCTTTATGAATCAATATAGCTTAGTACTAGCCATTTTTCCTTGCAATTTATGTTGTGTATTAATTATTTTTATTATCCGTAAAATAAACTTGGGATAAATGAATTGTTATTATCCTTGGATGTTGCTAAGTGGATAATAAAATTGATTAATACATGACTTTATTATATTTTTCAAGCTATTGTGTTTTTCCTCACAATCTGGTTGTGTATGAATTGTTTTTATTATCTAAAAATTAACATAAGATAAATGAACCGTTATTAGATGTTATTCTTTGATCTCGTTGAATGGATAATAGAATATCTTAATATGCGACTTTATTTTCACCGGGTGAAAATATTTCAAGCTATCATATATTTCCTTGCAATTTATGTTGTGTTCTAACCATTTTTAATATCCATCAAATCAACCTAGGATAAATGAATCGTCACTAGTCATTATCTTATGATGTCACCTAATGGGTGATGGAGGCAATTAACACGTGACTCTTTATTTTACAAATAAAAAAATAATAATAACAAAGGTTTTTTTGTTGTGAATCTAGACTTGTAGTGATATATATCATAATTCTAACATGGAAGAGGTTGATTCTAATATGTATGAGCATTCGGATGGTCCCATGATAAAAGCTCGGATGAAAAAACTACAAAGTGCCTTACCAAGTTAAATTAGCGTGATTGAAGCTTTGATGAGTTTGGAGGCTTATAAACTGAATGAAAATGGTTTAAAAATATATTTTTTTGTTTTCAAATAAGACTTGAGTATGATTTCAGAGTTTTAGAGAGTTTAGGTTCATTGCTAGCTCATGGACCAATTTGAGCTCGAATTTTTCCCCACTTTATTGCATTGAAATATAAGCCTATTCTACATGGTTTTAAAGTTTAGAATGTCATCTTGCCAGTTTGTCTAAACATGCATGCATTGAAGTTTTGTACAAAAAGTTATGGTTGTTTTAATTTTTGTGTGTCTGTGTGTGTTCTATAAGTCATAAACATGTTCTACTTATTAGTTGTCTAGTTTTCTAAACAAAGTTATTTATTTGAGTCTGATTTATATCATTCTGGTATTTTCTAGACTTGGAGTGTTGTTCGAAGTATATAATGATGTTTCAGACCAAATTTTAGGCACTTTTGAAATAATATAAAACTTTTCAACTTCTCATTTAGATAATTTTCTTCTTTGTTCATTTATTTCTTGATTGGTTGAAGAACAATTCAGAATTATCACTCTTAATCACAAAGAGTGTGGCATCTTTATCATAATAGAAATTTCTTTATGGAATTTCTTACTTATCAAAGAGTTTCATTCAGACTTTATCCCTCATATCCATTACAAATCATGTAATTTTCAGCATAAACACTATAAGAAAAAAAAACATATAACCAAACCTACCTTCATTTATCTTCATATCAGATTGCTAGTTTGTAAGCGTCAGGAAGCTAAGACACATCATCTTGGTATCAGAGCTAAGGTTTCAGAACTGGTTTGGGACTTTGTATGTGGCTGACTTGGGATTAGAAATATCAAGGATTGTGGACTAAAACAAATTGTTTTCTTTGAATTAGATTTCAATTGAAATGACTTTTCTCTTGTTGATTGTGACTGTTTGTATTCTTCATTAAATTTGTGATCTGAGTTGAAAGACATTGTTGTTCAAATTTGTATGTGAATTATAGGAAATTGATATACTATGACTGGAGAAAGAGATGAAGTTCTGAGGGGAATCAGTTTGGAACAAGTGCAACTTATTAGGTTGCAATGATCTCATAACGAGATTTGGGAATAAATGACAAGAATTTATGATAAAATAGATGCCCTCATGCAAATAATACAAAGGAACAATTTGCAACCTCAATAAAAACAAGCTCGGAGGGTACAACAAAATGATGTCATAAAGGCTGAATTAAAGCTGAATAGGGATGACAAGGCCGACGAAAGGGGTAGACCAAGAAGGCAGAATAATCACCCTTTTAGTGGAATTAAATTTAACGTTCCATCATTTAGATGTAGTAGCTCACTTGAGGAGTACTTGGAATAAGTTCAAAAGGTTAAGAATGTGTTTGATTGGTATGAATATATTGACAAAAAGAAGTGTCAGGTGGTTGTATTGGAGTTTACTGATTATGCATTGTTATGGTGGAAGAACTTGAAAATCCAGAGGTGAAGGGATGACGAAAAGGATATCACCACTTAGATGACTATGAAAAACGTGATGAAAAAGAGGTTTATACCTGATTACTACAAATAAAAGTTATATATAAGACTTCAGATATTGCAACAAGGGTTTTTTAAGTATGGAAGAGTGTTTGATGGAGTTTGGGCTACTAATAATACCTTGTGAATTAATAAAACCCAAAAAAAGACCTTAGTTAGGAGTATTGGTGCGTTGAGAAAAGATATTGCTAATATTGTTAAGTTGAAGCCATATATCTTCCTTGAGGATGCAACAAAACTTACAACGATGGTAGATAGACAACAAAAGAAAGACTAAAAAAAATTAAAATAATTAAGAGCAATCAAGAAGATAAATTTAGAAAAAAACACATAATAATGATAATCTTCGTGAAAAATAATATTGTAAAGGTAACATTGTTTTTTCCTTAAACATAACTATCCTTTATTTTTTTTAATTATTCGGTGACGCTTTTAATTTTTCATTGTGTATTTTTTTATCACTATCATAATATCCATTGAAGTTCGATAACGATAGTCAACACAAATCTAGGTCTTGGCATTTTTCTTGTCGACTGCAACCATGTTAGAGACCTAGGGAGACACTCCACAACTTCGAGGAATCCAACATGCTATTGCTTTGTCACTTTCTCTTTAATTTTGAGCAAAACATCCGTCCCCATCCATTTAAGCTTTTTCTTGACCGGTTTGCCCTCTAGATTCAGTGTAGACTTGAATATTTGAAGAACTTGAACATGTTCGAGGTTATTATTGAGCCATAAAATTCAACTAACCCAACACAATTAAACCAAAAAATTTGGTTAACTTGATATATGCCACCACGATGTACAAGTTGGTAAGTAATTTCTTGTAGACAAGATGATCTCAAAGTCGTTACACTTGGGTCACAACTCTTCAAATTGTGAACTACATTTTCTGGCCACATAATTCTCAAGCTCAGCCTGCTAAGCATACTTTACACTTTGCCCATGGAATGTGTGACGTGTATTAAGCCGTAGCCCATAAGTAAGTACCTGGAGGCCCACTAATTCGAGCCTTGCCCATCTAGTAGTAGTTAGCCTAATAAACATGGGCAGACATAGAAAGCAAAACTTCAGATTAGAGAAGAGCTAAGGCCACCATGAAGCAACTAGAAAAGCGTACTCCCTGTCTAAAAAGAAATCACCAGAAAATAACCCAGAGAGATAACTTAATTGATTAGTTAAGAGATTTGATCTTTTAATAGTTATGATTTCGAGTTCTTTTAAGGTTATTAGTGGCTTATATGTTAACTTTAAATCTGTAAAATTAGTTAAGATATTCACAGATTAGATACCTATATTAATAATAATAATAAAAATCCTCAGAAAACAATTGAAAAAGGAAGAGGAAATTCTTTTTTCACAAGTTTGCAGATATTTCCACTTGCCTTTTGTGTCTGTATTACTTGTTAGGTTGCTACTGTGAACTTCATATAAAAAGTTGTGCCTACGACCCCGTTCCCCCTTCAGCTTTGCGTAGATGTGTGTTGGCAGTGCACGTGTTCGGTTTAGATGTTCACTGTAATATGCACTGAAAATAATATATATATATATTGAAATTAATGGAAGGAAAAAAGCTTCCCAGTTATTGCTCTCAAAATCTTGTTTACCAAGCCTTGGCTTCAGCATGTGGTGGAGTTTTGAGCTGACGCCATTGTAACCTTAGCCCCATATGAGGCGTAAGAGAGAGATCCCCTTCTCTTCGTTTTCTTCTAATTGTAACTCATCACTTGCCTAATGTTTTTCTTACATATATCACTTGCCAAATGTTCGCAAGTGAGTTTTTAAAATGAACATTCGTAACTAGTTTCAAGATGATCAAGACCAAAAGAGAGAAATAAAAGAAGAAACGGGCTTCAATATACTGATCTGAAAGCAGGTAATTACAATTCATCGAATAAAACACCTTTTCTCTCTGTAAGGGAAATTGTAGAAATAGTTAAGTTATGGGAGGAAGAAAAAATGGAAGTGCGGTTTATGTTTTTTGACCTTATTATTATTGCACTAAACCTGTACTTTGCCTAAAGGAAGGGAATAAAAAAAAGAAGCGAACATATACATGAGAAATCAAGGAGAAAAGAAAACTAAGGACAGACATCCAAATTCAAAAGAGGAAGAAAGAAATCAGTTAGCTTTGGAGGTGCACCGTCTGGATATGTAGCTTCCATTTGATGGATGAAAATGTAGCTGACAATTCAAGGGACACAAGAACCTAACTGATCCAAGAACCCAGATTTTCCAGCGAGCTCTTACACCTCCTTTCAAATCGAAGCGTACCTCATCCTCTTTTAGGTATGCATCAACAACATCCATTTGCTTGGGATTCAATGGTATAGGATCCGAGGTGTAGTCATAATTAAAATCAACAGAACTGTTCTTTCTTACTTCATAGGGAGCCGCAGTTGACAGCACTGCTATTCTAATCCGATCAAAGAACAGTTCAAGATTGAAATTTGAGAAGCTAGCATGAGCCTTCATGTTGTCATTCTTGGACCTTACCACGATGTTTATCTGCGTCACAAGTATCCCTGCTCCGTCATAGCTGAAATGAAGGAGATGAGCGTCGACAACGCTGATGACCGGAACTCTTGGGTGGATTACCAAGTAGCCAACGAAGACGATGATGCCGGCTATGATTACTGCAGTTGTAAGGAGGGCACATAAGATGGCAGCGCACCACCATAGAAAATGGGTTCGGGGAGGGGGAGGAGAAAGTGCATTTTTCGGCATAATTGGTGGCAAATAACAATTAGCAGTCTAGGAGTGACAACAATCGGTTTTTGGTGTTTTGTGGCATTTTTTATGGTTATGAAGGAAGATGAATTCCTAATGAAGTAGAGAAAAGGCTTGGAGATTAGCAACAAGGTAAAGAATTTTAACACGGGAGGGTTCTTAGCTCTATTTGGTGGGGGAGGTTAGGTATCTTCTTTTCCTAGTTTTAAAGCCATTTGTGTCCATGATATGTCCTTCTTACTGTTATTATTGCACTAATATACTGTTGTAGCCTCTCTTCTCTGTTATGGAAACGTAGATTAGGTTGTCCTGTGCCTGCAATCAATTTATTCCAAAATTCAAAATAAATAATCTATTAATGGAAACATAATAAGCTTAGTTGCGCTATGAGAAGTAATTATACAAATCAAAAGCTATCAATTTTGGAGGGGAAGCTTTGATTAGCAATTTATAACATATTGATCAATATTTAATGAAAACCTATCGTTGATTCTTTATTCACCATGCTACTTATCTTTTATTTTCTCCTATCAATGAAGAAAAGAAAGAAAGAAAAAAAGAAGATTATATTAATTTATCCATCTGAAAAATATTATTTATTTTATTTCAAGATAGTTAGAAATTCATTCATTCAAATCTCTACTTGATTTTTCTAGGTCTAGATTATAATCCTATGTATTAATTACATTCAAGTCCTCGACACGTTCTCGATACTTAATTAATAATTCCAATTTAATTTCTTACCAATAATTATTAACGTGTGTGACCTATTAGGTTCTTGATATGTTGACCCAAATATAAATTATAATCGTAAATAAAATAAAATAAAATAAAATAAATTATTTGATTTATATTTAAAAATCAAGTGCAACCTCAACAATGTGTTATAATCGTCCAAATATTAGAAAAATCAAATGTTATTTAATGTAATTTTTTAGTGTCCAGTTTCTTAGTGTAACTATTATTCCTTCATCAAGAGTATTTTGATCTAAACATGTGAATATAGATGTCAAATCATATTTGTTCTTAACAACATAGTTGTTTTTTTAAAAATAAAATTTGAAGTTATTTTCAAATCTTATTCCATAATACAAAAGGATTTCTCAATCAATATTATTCGAGAACATATGGACTATTTTTCTTAATTCACCTAAACTGGTGAATCCTCTATTGATTATTCTAATACCTTTATATATTTATGTTATACCTAATATCTATCCAATTGTTACCTTTGATCAAATCAACGTATAGTTATGATCAAAACATAACACTTCTAATATAAAATAACTTGATGGTCTCAAGTATAAGTTACACAATTGCCATGTGAGTCATTCCATAAACATGAGTAATCTCTTCATATAGAATTCTCATACGAGTCAATTTAGTGTACTTGAAATTTAACAAGCACCTATATGTGTTAGTTTTGAGTATCTCTTCGTATCTCAATTAATGAGAACAATTGTTTCCTTTCATTAAGAAAACAAATAATGTACCAGCTTCAATAACTCTAATTAATAACTAGTTTTAATAGAGCATTGACTATGAATATTTAGAAATAATACTTTGATGCAATAGAAATCCTTTTAACTATAACCACCTTATAATTTTCTTTGCAAACCTTTTTTTTATCCTAAGAACTTTATCTTTACTTTAGACTCATTGATTATGAAAAATTCTATATAAATAGCACTAAATATATATATTTTGCATGAATAAAATCAATGCCACCATAACCACCTAATTTGCTATAAAACATATACATTAACAAAAGATCACCTACCTTTCCTTTTGTATCGAGTGTCATAACCTAATTTTGGACCACTAAAAGTTTTTAATAATAATATATATGTATTTTTACTTTTTTAAAAAATCCAAAAAATAAAAAATCCAAAAATATTCTTGGGAGACGAGGAGAGACCTTTAAGCTACAATAGAACAAAATGCTAGAAAAATAGCCAGATCGGGATATTTTGACAAGATGGGATGAACAAAGAAAGAAAATTGAGGTTGAAATCCAAACTTGATCAAAATTGAAAGAATTAATTAAGTTTAAGGACTTAATTAAACTTCTAATGGATTTTATGGATTTAATTAAGAACTCAATTGAAAAACAATTAAGTTTAGAGGCTCAATTCAGGTTAATTCGCAAAGATTAGAGACATAATTGAAACTTTGAAAAACTAAATTGGTAAAATCAGGGGTTCAATTACAAGATGTTTGAAGTTTGAAGGCTAAAGAGGAGCCAAATTGAAAACAAAATCAAGAATAAGGAGCTTTCTGCAAAAGGCTCGCAATATTGGGGGTTGTACTGAACTTTTTCAAGGACTAAATTGAAGATGATCAAAATTTAAGGCTTAATTGGGGACTAAATAGAACAAATTGGAAAACAAGGGATACTTTGTAAGAGAATCTAGACTTAAGGGATCTCAATTAAATTTTAGAAGGGGCTTAATTGCATAAAACTAGTCAGCTTTGTTTTAATTATGAACATTTGAGCTTACATTGAAACAACAGGGACCAATTTGAAATTTATCAAAATCCTAATAATAAAGCCCTAATTCTTAAGCTTTAAGTAGATAACATGTCACTCGCTTTTAATGATGAGATTGAGTGACACATCTTTTATCCTTGTTTTATTGTCTTTCTTAGCCGAGAAGGTTGATCGAGTTGCCATGTTTAAGCAAATAAAAATGACATCTTCGAATACCTCAGGGACTCTAACCACTACCATTCAACAAAGAAGTTTCCCCGATATAAGGTTGTGCTACCCTTGTTTGGTGTTTATATCCCACTTACCACGTGGAAGACCTCAACTTCTTGCCCCAAGGCAACCTTGTCTGATTCAATCAATTTTGGAAGTGTTACACTCAACATTAGATTGATGGTGGGAAAAAATATAAGGCACCAAATCAATCATGTTTTGATCCTAGTTAAAGAATAACACCCCCTCTACATGATCCATGGCTTGGTTGGCCTCAAGAACCTCTTATTTGCCAAGATTAATTCATGGAAAGTGCAACCTTAGTCAATCATTTTTAGTCAATCTTCAGTTATGAAGTTCCCAACTTTTTCTAGAAGCTCCAAGAGTTTGTTAGACATCTAGAGAGAAGGAAAACAAAAGAATAAGAGATAAGAATCGACTCCTAACAAAAAAAAGCAAATAATAGGAAATAATCCTCTATAATCTAGTTTTTAAAAACCACTTTTAAACTCACAAATGGTTTTACATCTACCTGTCTTTTAAGGCTATAAAAGAAAAATAAATCATAGAGAGGAAGAGGGAAACACAGAAAAAAGAAAGAGAAAAACTTAGAAGATTAGATCACCAAAAGTCTCTTGACAGAAAGGTTATCAATGATTGATAAGAAATGGAAAGAAATAGGTAGAAGGCAAAGAGTCCAACAATGAAAGTAGAAGTGCTAAAGGACCAGAAGCTTAAGAAAAGAGAAAGAAATTCCAATCAAAGGCGGCAACATTGTTAAGGTATTCCTCAAACTTTTATGAGGGGGTGGAGCTCAATGAGTACACCCAAGGTTGTTAAAATCGCGATTTGACTCGTAAAATTATACGATTTTAAGAGTCAATATATGTTTAACGTGCAGAATCGCCTTAAAAACTCAAAAATTGATAAAATCGGGTTAAAATCGAGTGAAATCGGTGAAATCAGATGAAATTGCGATTTTGGTACCGATTTTACGATTTTAACAAAAACATATATTGCACTGTAATAGTGCAATATATGTTTCCTCTAGACCAATAGCGGCATGCCATTTGTCTACACTCCACAGTCCACATCAGTCATCCATGTTTTACCCTAAATTCCTAATCTCTGAAAAGAAAACTCTGAGATCGACGACTCCTTCCTCTTCATGAACAGCAGCAACGATCTCATTTTCCCCCCAGCATCAACAATTTTCTCTTTAGATTTCAGAGTTCATTCTTCTGTCTTCGACACTTCATCATTTCTTAGCGTTGGCTATTGGTTTTGCATCTGTCATATGTTGTCGTGTCTCTCCCAAGCAGAAGGCACTAGTATGAAACTTTTTCCCCTTAATTAGTGGACTTTCTTCCAGAATGTATTTTCTTGTCTTGAATCATCAAATTGATAGTGCCCTTATAAAGAGATATGCATTCTTTTGTTGGGTTTTAATTTGTTCAAATTGTTGATACAGGTAACAAGATTAGTTAATAAAGGAACTAAAAAAACCACATTAGCTATAGGTGATGGTGCAAATGATGTTGGGATGATTCAAGAAGCTGACATTGGAGTTGGCATAAGTGGGGTGGAAGGTATGCAGATTGGTAACATGTCTAACTAATTCTTTTGGCATGCAGCCTCTTAAAAATGATATTGCCTTTTTCTCCGAGGAGAAATATTTGTACTAGTGTTTTGCTTATGTTTTATATATAAAATACCTTGATATTCTTTGTTTTATGTTTTGAAGGCATTTTTGGATGAAAGTTGCAAAAAGGAGTAAATTGGAGGTAATTGGTAGATTTAACCTTCAGTGGATGTTTTGTGTAGAGCGTGAGCTCTAGAGGTCGCAATGAAGTGATTCCAGTGGCATTAAAAAGCTAACATCCATACCTTTCTAGACATCTGAGGAAAGAAAATAAAATAAGGAAGAGCATGGAAATGGCAGCTTTCAAAGTCAAATCTCACAATCTGCCACTGTTGACCTTCAGTCATTTCGACTTGAATATTTGGAGCTATAGAAGTCCAATTGATGCAAAATTAATGTTTTTGGATTCCTGACTCAAAGACCTATAAATTTTCCAAATTTTAGCCAACAATGATTTCATATGAGGGAGATATTATTTTTCAAAGATGACATCTGAATTCTGCCAGCAAACAGGTTTCGTGAAGAAACTAGTCCAAATTACGTTCCAAAGCATCTAAACCGATATCCAAGTTTTTATTTTAGCAATTTAGCTCCTCTAAGTCAAAGCTTGAAGATTTCATGCAAGACTATTTCTCTTTTTTTAGGAAAATAGTTATTGAAGTAGTTAAATGTAAACAGTCTACTTAATGGAGAACTATTTTGTAAAATAGAGACTAGAGTTTCATAGGATATAAAAAGAAAGAGAGAAGAGAAGGGGGGCAGCCAACCAATAGGAGAAAAACGCCCCCCTTCTCAAAGAAACTCGAAATTATGCATTTTTCCTTCTTTTTGATTAGTTGTTCAACAAACATGTAAGGCTAAACACTTTTTCTTGGTTGCAAGGACACGAAAACCTTCGGATTTCAAGAACTGTGAGATTTGTTTTACCTTTTCTTTTCAGTTTATATGATGAATATGTTTGTTCTCCTATGCTTATTTTCCTATGATTGTTTATTTTAATTGCTAGAACGGACTCTAAGTTATTATTGTAGACAATCTATTGCTAAGTTTGATATCAAAACCAGGGTTGTGGTATATGAACTTGTGAAGCAACTGAGTTTAATAATTATGACGGATCTACGTTATTAATCTTAGAAAGAACATTCAATCAAATCAAACATAGACTGCGGACAATTATGTTTTCTTGATTAATCGACTTATCTAGTTCTTAAGGCTACCATTGAATTAAATTACTAGTGCGGACACTGTGGTTGTTTGATGGTTAGGGTTAGTTATACG
>Ga0325401_1004007_pt1 | contig 13732 bp, 5 predicted proteins | sample PopdelMetagenome_FD_205666 | JGI IMG/M metagenome (GOLD analysis project Ga0325401, IMG submission 205666) | Populus deltoides microbial communities from Bellville, Georgia, United States - Xylem-PdKOR-R2 | ecosystem: Host-associated > Plants > Phyllosphere > Stem > Wood/Secondary xylem | place...
AAGTAACGAGTTTAAAAACAGTCAATCATTGATCGTAGAACGTCTACCTTTCTCCGGTAACGGCAACCCACCACCCACATGACACCTTAAAGGGTACCCACTGCCCACCCAGCCACCAATGAGATACCAAGGCGCTGAAACAAATGACAAGCAATAACTCATTTTTCTCCGCTTACCATCAGCTATCTCCTCCGCTTACCATCAGCTATCTTGTAAGTACTTTTCATGATTATCCTACTTTTCATAGGATAAACTGATGTGATAAAAATTTATAAATATTTTAGATTATTATATAAATTTATTTAAGTTTATACAATAAAAATAACATAAAACAATAGAGCAGACCACAGAGGGCCACATTCCGTACTCCTGCTTTCTCCACACTTTTTTTTTTTGCTCCATATACTATTTTTTCACTCAACATTCTCTTTTTTATTTATTAACTTAAGTATTAAGAGAGTTTTTTTTATTTTGATATAAATCTTATTTTATAAAAGTCGCCTTATTAACTCGCTAAACCAGTGATCAAGCTCAATTACTCCGCTGATCTCAAATCATAACCATGAAAAATCTAATTTAATTCATTCATTAATAAATAAAATCATTAATTTGTTACAGATATCGACAAATATACAATGAATGTTAATTCAGTATAGTTTTGGCATTTAAATTAGTGGATAGAAAAATATAATTTTTTGATAGATTTGGGAAAAATATAAAGTGCACAGTTCTATTAATATTTTTTTATTTTTGCATTTTAAAAGCGTTTTTGAAAAAATTTAAAAAAATTATTTTTTTCTTTGCTTCAAATTAATAATTTTTTCGTATTTTTAGATCATTCTGACGCGCTGATGTTAAAAATAATTTTTTAAAAATAAAAAAAATATTATTTTGATATATTTTTAAATGAGAAATATTTTGAAAAGCAATCGTAATCACACTCCCAAACAGGTGTGCGAAGCAATCTCTTTATATGGAGATAACTTGTGTACAAAATTGAATCCTTACCAATCTAGCATGGCATCTTATCTTTTGCAAAAAAATATAATAGCGGAATTATCAAAAAAAAAATAATAATTTACATCCCAAAAAAAATTATATCTAAAAAAATAAAAAAACAAGAAAAAGGGAGGTTCTAAAGGAAGACACCTAATAAAAAATATTAGATGCTACTTACCATTTTCCTTATATATATATATAGATTCTTTGCATGAAAACATTCCAAGTTCGTTGTTTTTATAAAAGATAAATAAAATCATTAATTTGTCATAGATATAGACAATTATAAATTATATGTTATTTCACTATAGATATAGACAATTATAAATTATATGTTATTTCACTATAGTTTCGGGTTTTAAATTAGTGGACAGGATATATAATGATTTTAATTGGAAGAAAATATATATCCTTTTCTATCTAATATTTCATTAAAATTCAAAATTTTCGGTGCAAATGGAACTTTAAAATCCTTTGTTCTATCTATATTTCCTCGTGCTTTCTCTTAGTAGGTTGTTCTTTAAAAATGATTTCCTTGCACGGCTAAGGATAGAAGAACTAGCTTATTCATCAATGTTTGGTCGAATTAATTTTATTTTTACGTTTTAAGTATTGCTGACTTTTAAAAAAAAATCATAATCTTGAAATATAATATATACTGGACGATATATTTTTTAAAATACTGATATGATAATGTATTGAATGATATTTTTTTAAAAATATTGAAACGAAAATATATTAGATAGACCCGTATTAACCTGTCAAATCTATGATTTGAGGTCATGAGATAATGATAATTTTATACAAAGTAAATCAAAATAAATTGTAAAAGTCAATTCCTAATCAATTCAATATCGAAAAATAAGATTGAAAGAAAATATTAAATTAAAAAAAGAATAAAAAAAATTATCAGAGTCAACCTAAATTAACCTACCAAACTTATAACTTAGATCATGTAGTCATGATAACTCTATAGAAAGTAAGTAAAAAAAACTATGAAACTCAATTTCTAATTGACCCATTATTAATGATGAAATTTAAAAAAAATAATAAAAAAAACAATCCAAATCAATCCAAGCTAACATGTTAAATTCATCACCTGAGTCATGAGATGGTGATAACCCAATAGCTTAAGTTGTTAGGTGAGGTCTCAGGATATGATTTATATTATTGTCTAAAACACTCCCTCAAGTGAAAGCCCTTTGGGCTTGAAACTTATACAGACCCACTTTACCTTGTGCTTAATTTTTATCAAATAAATGGGGATGGTGAGATTCGATCTCATGACCGCTTGGTCATCAAGATTCTGATATCATGTCAAAGAACCATCTCAACCCAAAAGCTTAAGCTATTAGGTGAGGTACCAGGATATAATTTATATTATTCTCTAACACACCCCCTCAAGTGAAAGCCTTTTGGGCTTGAAACTTGCACATATCCATTTTACCTTGTGCTTAATTTTTATCAAATAAATGAGGATGGTGAGATTCGAATTCGTGACCGCTTGGTCATCAAGGCTCTGATACCATGTCAAACAACCATCTCAACCCAATAGCTTAAGCTGTTAGGTGAGGTCTCAGGATATGATTTATATTATTCTCTAACAATAACTTCATAAAAAACAAATAAAAAATATTACGAAGCTCCATTTCCAATAAATCCAATGTTGAAGGTTGCAATCAATAAAAAAAAAAAAACTAAACTCATGAGACCAGAATAACATCATAAAAAGTTAGTTAAAAAAAAGTTATGAAGCTCTATTTCTAAACAACTTAATATTGAAGTTAAATTCGAAAAGAAACTAAATAAAAAAAATTGAGTTGTTAGAGGGTGACATTGAAAAAAAAATATTCAATTAAAAAATATAAAAAAATAAACCAAGTAGACCTTGGTCAACTTGTCAAACCCGCGATCCGGTTCAACCCAATCGAGATATCTCTATGGAAAGTAAATTGAAAAAAATTACAAAGCCCAATTAAAAAGGTACAAAAAAAATAAATAGAGTCAACTTGTCAAACCTGCAACTCGGGTCATAAGATCATAATAACCTAATAAAAACAAATAAAAAAACATTTATGAAACCTAATTTCCAACCAACCCAATATTGAAGGGTGATATAAAAAAATCAATTATAAAAAGCAATCCAAAAAAATAACACCCGAGTTAACCTGTTAAATCCACGACTTGGATCATGAGATTGAGATAAATTCATAAAAGTAAATCAAAAAAAATTATGAAGCTCTACTTCTAGCAAATCTAATATTAAAGGTTGCAATTACAAAAAAAAAATAAAATAAACACATGAGATTAGTATATAACCCAATAAAAAATAAAAAAATAATGAAGTATAATTTACAAAACAATCTAATATTAAAGATAAAATTAAAGAAAATAAATAAAAATAAATATTAAATTATTAAAAAGTTAAATTAAAAAAAAAACTATTATAATAAATAGTATTTTTAGAAGCGTGGCTTCAGTGATTTAGCCAAAACTATTATTGTTTTGTTAATAAATAAAACATACAGGAATGTACAAGTCAAAGAAGGCACCATCAAAATCAAGTTTATAAGAATTGTTTTATTTACAGGATTTCACGAAATATTCGACTTGTTAATCAAGAATTACTTTTTGTTAGAGAAAAAATAACTATTAAAAAAAAAACACTAAGAGGGGTCACAAATCTTTAATTAATTTTTTTATTATTTTTTATCAATGTGATTCTTTCACATTTATTTAATTTAAGATTAGAATTGATAATTTGTCTTGGTTAACTTGGAAATGATTTCTCACAATGTTTAAAAATTATTTTAACATTAAATTGATAATTGATTTAGAAAAATTAAATTTAACTTTCTTGAATAAATATAATTAAGACTCTATGGACCAAAATTGATACGTGAACAAATTCTCCAACTCTTCTTCTTTTTTTCACTATTATTGGGCATGCTTATAATATTTTTAGTCATTAAGGATTTTTCATTTTTTTTCATGTTTTTTGAAGTTCTTACATTTTAATCTAGAATTTTATTTTATTTTCATGTTTTAATCTTTGGGCTCGTGAAAAAAAAAATAACTATAAGAAGATGAAAGGAAGAAAGAGGCTGGTTGGTCCGATTTAGTTGAAAACAATTACCAAAATTAATGTCAAAGTGTTCCTTTTAATGAGAGTAGTGCTATTGAGGTGTGTTTAACCTTTTTATATTGCCTGTAAAAATATATTGGAGTTGAGAGATTTTTTGTTTTCAGCTTGATTTTATGTTTTTGAACCAATTATAGGGTTTTTTTAGCTGAAGAAGAAGATTCTTGTGGTTATTAGAGTGTTTTTGATGTGTCTGTGAATGAAAATAAGATAAAAATTAAGTTTTTGGGTCAAAAAATGAACTACTTTGATTTTCTAGTAACCCATGTGGTGGCTAAAATTTAGATTCACAAACAACGCATTTCTGTTCTTAACAAAAAAAAAATGGATGAACAACACATCATTCATCCAATTTGAGAAAAAAAATTAAAGACTCAAGCACATACTTATTTTTAAAAGTTTAAGAAATTATTTTATTAAATTCTATTTAATTATTTTATTTGGTTATTTTATTGTGGTTGTTGATTTTTGTTATCTTATAATTAATAGTTTCAGAAAAATACAAAATTGTTATACCCAATCAGGTCAATGAATTGGGTTGGAAGTTTGACGAATTGATTTGATATGTCATTGCTCTAATATTGAAAAACAATTAAGTTGTTTTTAATTTCTTTTTAAAGTCAAACCATGTTTCACCAATCTTTTGGGTTTTTTTAGACTCATTAAGTCTACTAGATTATATTACATCAACACCCACATGGTTTATTTTAAGACTCGAGCTAGCCAATGATTCAGGCTGGAGGGTTTCTAGGATGGTGAACCGAGCCATATTTAATGACACTTTTAAAAAGTTTCTTGCAACAACATGTGATCATTGTATTATTATTATTATTATTATTATTATTATTATTATTATTATTATTATTATTATTATTATGTCTTTTAATAAACTCACATTAAAATTATAATGGTGTTACTTTTTAGAAGTGAAATTTGGAACATGCTTGAATATTATTTAAGAAATAAATATTGTGATGAAAATTTCAAAAAGAAAAAAGAAAAAAAAGGAGAGCACGTTGATGAGACAAAGAAGTTTTAGTTATTGCTCTATCTTTTTTTATTTTTCCTTAGCTTTTGTTTTTTATCAAACAATTAGCATATAAAAATGCTATAGTTTTTTTTTTTAAATTTAAAGATATTAATAAGAAAAAGGAGATTTTTACTAACAAATAATTTTGTTTCATGGAATTTGAAGTATTACCCTTTTTATAAAAAAAAAATATTTGTTTCACATAATTAAGTTAAAAAAAATTAAAGGGCTTTTCCCAGCTCATGATTAGACAAATTTATCTGCACAAATTTGCCAATGGTTAATGATGAAATATCTATTTAGTATTTATTGGCTTATGTGATCCTCAACATATTTTATTAAACTTTTTTTTTTAATTCGAGGAAATCTTATTTTCTGAAAAACGCATTTTGTGGGTCCAGGTAAGTGAGTAAACCCCGGCTGTTCCAGGCTTTTATAAGAGATGCATGCCCTGACTCGAACTCGAGACCTGCTGTGCAGATCTCAAATCATTTGCTATCATACTACGCCCATTGAGAACCTGTTTTATTAATGGTATGTATTATACTTTGAGTTAAGTACTTAGAAATTTGCTTATTACTGAAAATCATGTTAACAATATCTATATATTTTTTTATTTATAAATATTGAATTTTTTTTTAAATTTAAAAGAAGTGGGTTGCAACGCAGTTCCTTCACTATATGAAAAACAAGTACTCATTTTTTTTTTAATAATTGTTGTCCTTGAATCATCTAGGTAAATTAGTTATAAAGAGCCAATTCTGGAACATTTTAATTTTAAATTCAGTCTAAATAAGAAATCATTTGAGAATGTTATTTTTGCTATCAATTTCATTATTTTTTTCTTTTTAATTTTTTCTTTATATTTTTTTACTAGTCAGCCGGGTTATTTTTGAACTGGTTAAGTTAATTAAATTACATTAAAACAATTCTCACCACATAGTTTAATTTAAAACTTGGTTAGGCATGGATTTCGATCAAAATATTTTTTTTTATTAATTTCATCCTTAGATTTTTTTTTACTTGTTCTCTATATTAGTTTTGGATTGGCCAAATCAATTAGTTCAAATTAAAATAACTCTTATATAATTTAATTTTAAGCCCGAATTAGATAAAAAATTGAGTCAAAAGGTTTCAGGGTTGACCTGTTAAGTCGAATTTAATAACAACGCAAAATAATTTTTTATAATCTAAATATTTTTTGTTATATTTAATTGTTTTCGTCCGATTCACAGCATAAATGGTAATACATTTATTTATTCTATTTTATAAACATAAAAGTAAAATTTTATAATAAATATACCTATAAATGGTAATACATTATAATTTGAAAGAATTTCTTTCTTTTGAAAAGAGAAAGAAAAAGGGATGATAGTGGATAGGTTTGTTGGCAGGGGTAGAGTAAATTATACATTAATCTCTATAATTTTGAGAAATGAAATAAATATTTACGAGAAAATAAGACATTTGTTTATAATAGAGTAAAATTAAGTGCAAAAAAACTAATTAATTCATTGACTAATTTATAATTTACTCGATTGGATCAAGATTTAAAATCTCAAAAAGAAAAAAAAAAGTAGAAGAAAATCTTGAAATGGAAAAAAAAATTTAGTTTTTGAATAAAGGAACCAATTAATTTATTTCTTAAAATTAGAGAGATTAATTTATAATTTAATGGATAGGGTAAAGATTTTGAACTCTCAAAAAGAAAAGAAAATCTAATCTTAGAAAAAGAACACACGAAGACAGGCAAAAGGACCTCTGTTTTGTTGTCAGGTCAGGTCCTTCTCCCACTTTCACATTCATTTTCACACACACACAGCGGTAGGTATAGAACTCTGCCATCCATATTTCCAAGCCAAACTCCAAATACGAAATCACCTTTCTCCCCTCCATTTCCCTCCAAAAAGGATCAAACTTTTTTGAAAAAAATGAAGGGAAAGAGGAAGGCAACAGCAAATCCAGTGTTGGCTGATACTGCAGAGGGCAGTAGTAACAGTTTAATTGAGACCCAAGTGAGGGAAGGGAATATTGGTGAAGAAAAGGAGATAAACTGGGTTGATAATGGGGAGAATCGAGAGGAAACTGAAGGAGAAGAAGAAGAGGAAGAGGATAATGATGATGAAGAGGAAGAGGAAGAGGACCCCAAAGGAAAAGATGAGAAAGGCAATTTATTTGATGAAGAAAGGACAAAACTTGATGAGGGTTTCTTCGAAATCGAGGCTATTCGTCGAAAACGAGTACGAAAGGTCTGATTCACATCTTTCTTGTGTTTTTTTATTGTAAATTATGATACACCCATTTTTTAGAATCTTGTGTTTAATTCTTTTGTTTGGACTTCTTGCTTTCTGGTGGGGAGGTTTAGAATGGAAGTCAATTGTTTGTTTGGTTTTTTTTTGTTGATAATTTTTCTGATTATGTGTGTGTGTTTGTGCTGCTAACTGTGGCTGATGATGATGGCAAATGACTCTCCAATTGTTGCAAAAATAGGGTCAGTTGCAGTATCTTATTAAATGGTGAGTGTCTCTCTTATATCCCATCAAGGTTTTACATTTTTCTGCTTCCAATTTTGTATATTACTGGTTCTTACCTTGTATGACATGATGATAGGACTAATATAAGGAGCAACTAATCCACTTTATTGATTCTAGGTAATTTCTTGACTGATATGCTTTATTTTTTATAAAGGCGAGGATGGCCTGAAACAGCAAACACCTGGGAGCCCTTGGAGAATTTGCAGTCGTGTTCTGACGTCATTGATGCATTTGAAGAGAGGTAGATTTGCTTTCTTTTCCTTATTTTCTTAAGATTGTTTGGTTGCTGTGAATATCAAAGCAAATGATAAGTATCTTTTAGGTAGCGTTTAGTTATTGTTTCGGAATCAAAGAGACAAAGATAGCTGGATAGAAATGAGTTTGGGTATCTCAAGTACATTTTTTAGTCAATTTTATGTCCCTCTAAAAAAGAAGGATAAAAACAGAGACAAAACCAAGTATTTTTTTGTTTATTTTTTTTTACACAAATGTCTTTTTTAATCATTTCGTGATTTCAATTTATATCCTTACATTCATATCTGAACCATTTATTTTAATTAGCTGAATTTCCATCATTAGACTAAAAACTGGAAAATAATAAATAAAAAATCATAAGAAATATGAGAAATATAAATTAGAGAGAGAAGAGAGAGAGAATATTTAACATCAGCATTGTTGTAAAAAATTAATATCATTATGAAAAAAATAATATAATAATTAAAACATATATAATGTAGAGAAATGAAAATTAGTTATGTTCTCTAACAAATTGGATTTAATGATGAAAAGTGGGAGATTGAATGAGAACAAAAAAAGTGCATTTGTGATGAAATTATCATCTTGCATTTTCAACCAAGTTAGATTTTCATTTTATGTTGGTGCATGTATTTTATTTGATATATGATTTACTTAATTGTTTATTTTATTGTTAAATATATTTGGAGAAATGATTTAATGGCTGATTAAATTATATTGTAATTGTATTGTTTTCTTAGCAATGAACTTTTTTTTTATGATATTTACAAATCCTTTTTTAACACGACTTTGATGGGTGGAGAAATTACCTTTTTAAGTAAGTTAATAAAATTAATGCGAATTATAGAATAAAGTGAAAATAATGCTATCTATTAATTGTTCCAAACATTGCAAGTTAGATGGCAATATATATCAAGGATAAAACAAACATTTTTTGTTTTCTCTTGACCTGCATCAATCAAAAAGAATAAAGAGACATTCACTCTGTCTTGTATACCACTACCAAACACAACTCTGTTTTTGTCTCTTGTTTTGTCTTGTCCCTTTTGTTCTAGCTATCTCTGTCTTTTTTATTCCGAAATAGTGACCAAATGCTACCTTTTCTAGGTGACATTCATTCAAATAATCTAAGTGATAACTGAGTAGTTGGCTTGGCTAACCTTCAACTTTGTTTTTTCTTTGTGGCAAATAAGAAGCAAAAAGCATAAATATAGTGTCAAATTACTTTTATTTGAGTTTTTGTTTTTTGGCAGTCAAAATGACTAAAGTATATATTTACTTAACGCAATTCCCTATTTACTAACAATTGTATTTTTTTTTTCTTTTGCCAACCCTTTTCTGTTGTTTGTCTGATGGAATTGAAGCTTGCGGTCAGGCAGGTCTTCACGAAAGCGGAAACGCAAGCATGGGGCTCTGCATACTCCCTCCAAGAAGAAGCAGCCACGTTCCTCTGCTGTCTACAGTGTAATGGATGTTGAAGTAAGTATTGCGGATAAACATCTCCCTTCTGCTCCTCTCAATAACTCATTGCTTGCCGATCTACCTTCATCCTCTCAATTTATCGGCTTAGGTCATGGAGGAGAGAGTAATGGAGATGTAAATAACATCAAAACATCCAAGCAAACTGATGAGCATGGGTCCATAAACTGTTCAAAGCATATTTTTGAAAGGAAAGAGGATAATGAATATGATCCAAAGCTTAGCGAGCTTAGAGGAACAATTCCTAACATTGATGCAAACACAAATAAGTTCACAATACATTTCCAAGAAGAAAAGACATCAGAAGGTAATGATATTGCAAATGGGCTTCCCAAGGTTGATTATGTGGACCTTGTTCAGAACAGTCGATGCACAGGTGCTAAGAAAAGAAAGTCTGGTTCTGTGAAGAGGTTCAAAAAAGACTCTGTCATGTGCGAATCAGTTTTCTTACCGAATTCATCTGGAAATTTCTCAGTTGGCTCTACCGGTGCAGCTGCACAACCAGGGATTGAAAATCCTAGTTTAACTTGGGGTAATTCAAGTCACATGCCAATGACTGAAAATTCCATAAATGCATTTGCTATCACCAAGATCCTCAAGCCTATAGGCTTTTCAGCCTCTGTGTTTGATAATGTCCAGGATGTGCTGATAACCTTTCGTGCATTAAGGTATGTCATTTTACTCCAACTTCAAGATCTATCCCATGTGAAATTTAATGATATCTTTTTCTTGTTATGCTTCTGTTGGTGGAATAACATTTTGAGAATAGCTGGAGTTTCATTATTTACTCTGACCATCATTTATGGAGAAAATACATGCCTTTTAAGATGTACATAGCCTATTATCGATTATAACATCTCTTCCTGGCCACATTGCATTAATGGGAGACCTTCCTGTAAAAGAGTGAAATGAAGGCCTGCTCAATAGAAAACCACAGAGCCTCAGTATCTCAGAAATGCCACAAAATTTAATGGATCACGTAATCAACTCAAGAAATCAAGCGTTGCTGTAATCCCAGGATTGGGAGGGTAATGCTTATTTGCAATGGTTGTTACAGTGTAGAGTTAGTGTTTGTGGTTAGTGCCATAGTGCAGAAAGGTGTGAGGGACTAAGAAAATCTTTAAATGAGCTGGATGTAGCAAAATGTTTCATGGAAGTGCAGGGAAGTTAACAGGAAAGAGAACAAGAAGTGAGAATAGCCAGTATCACTAAAGCCTCTTTTAGATGGGCCGTTCATGATGTGGTTGGATCCTCTGGAATTATAATGGTGTCGCTTGCTTTGCAGGTTCTTTTCGGCTATGATAACTAATGTTTCTCCTTTTGTTTTCATGTTAACTAACACCCTAGTTTTATCATGGCTATTCTGCATGGAACTGATTTGAAAGGAGAGGACTGAAATAGCTTGTTGAGGCACAATTACCTTTTTAACAAATAATGACGGCCAACTTGGTTTTTTGTCCCACGAAGTGTTCATGATGAGCCAGGTTTAGAGAATTAGGCTTAGGGTTTGTTGTATGTAGAATTGAGATTGATTAAGGATATGTTTAGTAGGGTTTGGGATTCTTACTATAGTTGTGAATAATCCAAGATTGCTGTTGCAGTAAGAGATGGAAGAAGGGTGCTTAGATAAAAGAGAAGAGGAAGACAGAACACATGGTAGTTGAAGTGGACATGGGGCAAGTAGACTAAAAATCCTTGGATTCCGAGGGGGTGCAACCCTTAAATTAAATCAAATACTCACAATTCCATATTCAAAATCCTGTAGTTTTGCAGAATAAGTGCTGCTTTTATAGGAACCAAAAGCCCTTCTAGTCCTAAACTAAGAGTGAAATAGAAAATTTCTAGCTCCTAAGTAAGCTAAGATTTCTAAATAGTATTAATATTCCTAAGCAAGAAAAAAAATCCTAAAATAGACTAGATTTACAGGAAATATCAAAATATACAAAATCAAAGATTAAATGCTTTAAGCTTGTTTCTCATTGACTGCATCGCAAAATCTTTGTGGGTGGACTAAAACAAGAGGGCTTTTGAGGACAATGTTTTCTTGGTCATCTGTAACCTTTATGTTGTCATTCCTTCTTTCCCTTTTCTCCTGGAAATGGTTAAATGGTTTTAAACTTTCATTCTTTTTGGTTCTATGGTTAACTTGTAAGTTACCTTGGGTTGCACACTTCTTATGCTTTTATTTTATTTTATTTTATTCACTTATTATAAAAAATATTCAAGTATAGGGATGTATTCGTGCTAGAGATTGGTGAAACAAATTATTATAGACAAGATAGAGAGGAAATTTTAAAAACAGTTGGACTGGGGCTCAAGAGAGAGCAAAGAGCAGACAGATGAAAAGAAGCAGCCAATGCCAATAGTACTTTAGGTAATGTTGATAATGATCGTAAAGGTTCTTGAATGTTAAAGAAGTTATTTTTGGAGGATACAAGATAAATTTCACCTATTAGCTTTTAATTAAGGTTTTCTTAGTTATTTGATTTTAAAAAAGATTTCTTTGCTAACAGAGTAGCCATTTTATGTACAGTTGGTGGGTCGATAATTGAACATGAGGTTGCTTGTTCTCATCATTAAATCTTCCTAAACTCTGTATTTTTCAACACTTCCTCCCCTAACTAAACCACTCATATTCAATCTTAACATGCTATCCAAATATTGCTGCATTCACATTATTTTTCCTCAAACTATTTATTCCCAACCCAGATTCAAACAATTCAGAGAATTCTTCTCTCTTCTTTTTGTAGTTGAAGTTTCATACTTTGGAATTGGCTTCTTCTTCTTCTTCTTCTTTATATATATTTCTTATCTTAGTGAATACTTCATTAAAGGTTACGGATTGTGTTTATTGTGAAATGAAGTATACACATCATATGAGTGGCTATCATGTTCCTTGTAAAACATAATAATAATAACCTAACATTCCATTATAAAAAAAAACATAAAAATCTTCCCTTTTCAAAATTGCTCCCCTCTCCTGCCAACCTCACTACTACCCTTAACCTGCCTCATTGTCAATGCTTGCTTTAAATTTCTCCTACAATGGCTTGAACCACTTACATGTCAGGCACAGTATCATCTCTTGGTCCTTGATTCTGTCCACAAACAAATCAAAGTGTCAAACTGGTGAAGTTTGGGAATTTTAGTTGAGGAATTGGTTTCAAATGAGTTCAGGGTTTATTTTATGTTTAAGTCAAGGGTGACTAAACTAACCTTACTCCATAATTTTCTTTAAGTACAATTGAAATTCAATAATATCAATTAAAAAAATCCTCTTAAATCTAATGTAAAAGGAAATAATAGAAAATATATCTTGAAATTTAAAATTTATAAATAAAATTTTGATATTGTAGAATATTATGAAAAGTAAATTGTGACTTTATGACAAATAAGTTTTACATTGCTAATTTTGATTGTAAAACTAACTTGCAATTTTAGCTATAATTTTCTAGCAGTGTGACACTTTGTTGTAGTTGAATAAAAGCTAAACCAGCATAGTATTATAAAAATATTTTCATGTAATTCTTTTTTTATATTAAGTATTTTAATCACAAAAAAATTATTTTAGGTAATTATGAACTCTAAACCATATATTTACTTCTAAATTTAGAAAATCTTAAAAACTTATTAAAATGAGTTCCAAAAATAACTTAATTAATTAAAATATAGTGTCAAATATTGTTAGAAGACACTACATGTATCGCAAACAAAATACGCTGGGCTTCTTTGGAAGAAATTATGTTGGCCTTACTATGTTAAGAGTTGATAAGGATGAAATCTGACCATTTAATAGAAAAAGTGGCACGTCGAAATGAAGGCTAAATTTGGTTATTAAATACTGGAGTGGGATCGACGATTGGTGGAGTAGGAAAAACACCATTGCATCAAGTCAAAAGAAAGAAATGAAATCCTATACTTAACTTTGTTGTGAACGTGTAAAATGGATCTCTTGTGTTAATAATGTTGGCCTAAATCATAATTTATGGGAAAAAATATTAAATCAACCTCTGAATTTTATCACTTTTTACAAATGATTCTTTCAACTTTATAGTTTTTTTTTTTAAATTTTCCTTCCATCTATTTTTTTTTTGTTGTACCCAACCTTGTCAATTTAACATCCTTGAAATGGCAAAAGCTGACATGGCTTGGACTTGACATGCTTTGTGTTAACCACATGTGCATTTTCTCCACGAGTGATAAGTGGTCAATTGGGAAGAACTGACAGAAAGGAGTTGATTCTTGAAGAGAAATTAGTAGTTGTGGGGGGGGGGGGGGGTACTTTGTAGTCAA
>Ga0325401_1004008_pt1 | contig 13731 bp, 11 predicted proteins | sample PopdelMetagenome_FD_205666 | JGI IMG/M metagenome (GOLD analysis project Ga0325401, IMG submission 205666) | Populus deltoides microbial communities from Bellville, Georgia, United States - Xylem-PdKOR-R2 | ecosystem: Host-associated > Plants > Phyllosphere > Stem > Wood/Secondary xylem | place...
GGCCAAACACATCATGGAACAAATCAGGCTCCTTCACAAAGTCAAACTGATCCATACTCCGCAGCCACATAGTAGCCGGGAACTTACGCGCAGCCAACAAAGCGAAGAACGTAGCATCGTCTACCGGTCCGGGTACAGCTTTCAGTTCCCATCCTGTGGCAGCACACAGGCGCTGGCTTACCTCCGAAAACACAGGAATGGTGTGCCGATTAAAACCAATACGAGCTAGCCCTTCCACAAACGCAGAGGCTGCGCGTTTGTGGAGCACAGCGGTTTGGCGGTCGAACAGTACCTTCCAGACGAGTTGGTCTTGGGCGGTATACCGGTCATAAGGTTGCTGAAACATGGTCGTAACGGATATAGGAAATAAAAAAAGCCCGTCCCCTGTGCGGGGTCGGGCTTTGCGGTTTCAGAGGATTAGCTGCATTTGCTTCTAGCTTCCGTACTGACAATAAAGCCCGACCCCAGTGCGCTTAAAGCGCTTGGTAATCATATTACTTAGGCATTGCACAGCTTGGTGTCGCATAGTGAAAGCAAAGGTATAAAGTTTTACAAACAAGTTGTATGCTCTATACTTAAATTTTTCAGGCCATTTTCTAATAACTTAATAAAAACTCATAATCTAAGCTATCTGTTTTCAAGTCATAAAGCTCATCTATTATCAATTTATCAAATTATAACCTCTGGTTTTAGGGGTATCTGGCAGAAAAGCGACGTATTTCAAAACCACTATTATGTTTTTATGACCTAATTCCTTATTTATAGTGAAAGGCGAGGCTAGGGGCAAGCGTATTTCACCTCCTTGCACTTAGTCTCGCCTTTTGCCATACGTAGAGTCAAAGGTCAACTGACCTTTGTAACTTATTCCAATTCCTGCCGTACCGCGTACACTTTGCGCAAATTGCGGATCAAGCGGGCTGATTCGACGAAGTTGAGTGTTTGCTGTCCATCGGAAGCCGCTTCTTCGGGCTTTTCGTGGGCTTCGTAGAGAATACCGTCGGCACCGGACATTACGCCTGCCAAAGCCATCGGCGACACATAGTCGCGAATACCAATGCCGTGTGAGGGGTCAACCATCACGGGCAGATGCGTTTTTTCCTTCAGAATCGGAATGGCATTCAGATCGAGCGTATTGCGGCTGGCGGTTTCGAAAGTCCGGATGCCTCGCTCGCAGAGAATCAGCTTTTCATTGCCACCCGAGAATACGTATTCGGCCGACGACAGCAGTTCTTCAATGGTACCCGAGATGCCGCGCTTAATCAGCACCGGCTTATCGACGCCACCTAGGGCATCGAGCAGATTGAAATTCTGGGTGTTACGAGCGCCTACCTGGAATACGTCCACGTAGTCGTGCATTTCCTCCACCTGCGACACTTGCATCACTTCCGTCACGATCTTGATGCCTCGCTCGCGGGCCATTTGGTGGAACAGCTTCAAGCCATCCATCCCTAGGCCCCGGAACGAGTACGGCGACGAGCGCGGTTTGAACACGCCACCGCGCATCAAGCGCACGTCGTTGTCTACGAGGTGCTGCATGATCTTCTCCATCTGCTCCTCGCTCTCGATGCTGCACGGGCCAGCCACGATGCTTAGGGTGCCTTCCCCAATGCGCACACCGTTACCTAGGTCGAGAACGGTGGGGCGCACGCGCCACTTGCGGCTCACCAGCTTGTAGTCGTCGGAGACGCGGTGGATGTCGCGGATGCCCGGCAGCTGACCGAGGGGACGCAAGTCGAACTCGGTTTTGCCAATGCCCACCAAGTAGTGTGCCCGCTGGGTGGTCACCTCCGTGACTTTGTACTTGATGCTTTTGATGTAAGCGATGATGTCCGCTTTGGCAGCCTCGCTGATGGATTGTTCTAGCTGAATGAGCATGGGTGGTAGTGGTCAATTCTGTTATCCTTGGCAAGCTCAGGATGACAAAGAGGAAGGTTAGTTTAGAACCGATTCTACAAACTCTCGCGCCGCAGCGGGGGCATCTTCCTTGCCTTCCAGCGCCCGAATGAATGCCGAGCCGATGATGGCACCTTCGGCGTAGCGGCAGGCACGGTCGAAGGAGGCTTTGTCGCCGATGCCGAAACCGATGAGGCGCGGGTTGCGCAGGTTCATGGCAGCAATGCGCTCGAAGTAAGCTTCCTGTTTGGTGGGGTCCTGCGTAGTGCCCCCACCAGTAGTGCCGGGGCCCGACACGAGGTACAGAAACGATTCGGTTAGGGCATCAATGCGGCGGATGCGCTCCGGTGAGGTTTGCGGCGTGATCAGAAACACGGGCCGCAGGTTGTAGCGGCGAAACAGGTCTTGGTATTCTTCTTCGTACTCCGCCAGCGGCAGGTCGGGCAGAATCAACCCATCAACGCCCGCGGCGGCAGCTTCGCGGCAGAAGTTTTCCATCCCGAACTGCATCACCGGGTTTAGGTAGCCCATGAGCAGAATGGGCGTTTCGGGCACGCGCTGCCGAATGTCTTTGAGTTGGGCAAACAACACCCACAGGTTCATGCCGTTGAGCAAAGCGGCCGTGCTGCTCGCTTGAATGACCGGACCGTCGGCCAGCGGGTCGGAGAACGGCATGCCGATTTCAATGAGGTCGGCGCCGGAGCTAGCGAGAGTCTCGATGAGCGGCACGGTGGCGTCGAGCGTCGGGTAGCCGGCCGTGAGGTATACGTTGAGCAGATGATTCTGCTTTTTGGCAAAAGCTTTGGCGATGCGGTTTTCCACGGAGCAGCAGCTTAGAATTCGTAGGAGTTCAGTTTATCAGCGTATTGGAGGTAGGTAGCGAGGTCTTTGTCGCCGCGACCCGAGAGGTTCACGACCACAATATCCTCCGGACCAGCACCTAGCTGCGGCAAGGCAGCCAGCGCGTGCGCCGTTTCCAAAGCCGGAATAATACCTTCCAGTCGGCTCAATTCAGCCACTGAATACAGCGCTGACTCATCGTCGATGCTGATAAACCGCGCCCGGCCCGACGTACCTAGAAACGCGTGCAAAGGCCCGATGCCCGGATAATCGAGCCCAGCCGATAGTGAGTAGGGCTCCGTAATCTGGCCGTGTTCGTCCTGCATGAGCAGCGTGCGACTGCCGTGGATAATGCCCGGCTTTCCAAGCACCGACGTAGCCGCCGAGTGCCCCGAGTCGATGCCGTGCCCAGCCGCTTCTACCGCAATCAGCTTCACGGAAGGCTCGTCAAGGAAATGGTAGAAAGCGCCCGCGGCATTGGAGCCGCCGCCTACGCACGCCACTACATAGTCAGGCAGCTCACGACCTAGCTCTTCGTTCAGCTGCTTGCGCATTTCCTCGCTGATTACCGATTGCAGCCGTGCTACTAAGTCGGGGTACGGGTGCGGACCTACTACTGAACCAATGATGTAGTGCGTATCCACGGGGTTGCTGATCCAGTCGCGGATGGCTTCGTTGGTGGCATCCTTCAGGGTTTGGCTACCACTCACAGCTGAGCGCACTTCAGCCCCGAGCAGGCGCATCCGCTCCACGTTGGGGCGCTGCCGCTCCATGTCGATTTTGCCCATGTACACGATGCACTCCATGCCCATCAGCGCGCAAACCGTGGCCGTGGCCACTCCATGCTGCCCAGCTCCAGTTTCAGCAATGATGCGCGTCTTACCCAGGCGCCGCGCCATCAGGATTTGGCCGACGGTGTTGTTTACCTTATGTGCGCCGGTGTGGCACAAGTCCTCGCGCTTCAGAAAGACGCGCGTGCCGTACTTTGCCGACAAGCGCTTGGCTTCGAACAGCGGTGTGGGGCGGCCTACGTAGTCGCGCAGCAGCTTCTGGTACTCCTGCTGAAAGCCAGGATCAGCTAGGATTTGCAGGTAGTTTTCCTGAAGCTCCTCCACATTCGGATAAAGCATTTCAGGAACATAGGCACCGCCAAACTCGCCGTAATAGCCACGGGCATTCGGTTGATAGGTCATGGGGAATTCGGGCATGAGAAGCTAGGGTTATTTCGTTGTTACTGCCATTCTGGACGGCGCGAGAAACCTAGGTTTAACCATTAGAATAGGTGGTCCAGATTGCTTGCTACCCTCGGAAGGACAAGAGGTAGTTAGTTCTTGGATCTATTGCGCAGGGCTAGAAACATTTCGCAGAGCAAATCCACGTTTTTCAGGCCAGGTGCTTTTTCGAAGCGGCTGTTCAGGTCTACGGCAAACAAACCGGGCAGCTGTAGCGCCTGTAGCTGCGGCACATGGCTAAGTTCGATTCCACCGGCCAAGAAGTACGGTACCGAAAGCGGGTAATTTTCCAACAGACGCCAATCGAAGGTGTGGCCACTGCCGCCGCGCAAATCGGTTTTGGTATCGAACAGAAAGTACGTGCAGCTGGAAACGTAAGGCATGAGCGTCGCAAAATCGAACGTCTCTCCCACTGGAAAGGCTTTCATCACCGGCAGCCCCGTGGCCTGGATTTCGGCGCACTGCTCCGGCGTTTCTTCGCCGTGTAGCTGCACTAAGTCGAGGCCATACTGCGCGGCCAAGCGGAGGATGATTTCGGAAGTCTCATTCACAAACACACCTACCCGCTTGATGTGCAGCGGCAAAGCGCGCAGCTGGCGCGGATCAAGAATATCGGCCACGTACCGCGAGGAAGACGACACGAAGATAAACCCCAAAAAGTCCGGCTCCAGCGTAGCTACTTCAGCAATGTTTTCGGCGAACTTCATTCCGCACACTTTAATGCGGAGCTTGTTATCTGCTTCGTTTTTCGCAGTAGTATTCTTATTCTCGACAATAGTCATGGGCAGGGAGTAATGGTGAACCTAGGCTACGGACACCTCGTTGGCCGTGCTAAGTTCCTGTACCAGCGCGGCGCAGGCTTTTTCGGGGCGGCTGTGACGCATGAAAGCTTCACCCATCAGGAAGCCACGGTAGCCGGCATTGCGCAGGTGCACTAGGTCAGCTGCGGAGTTCAGGCCGCTTTCCGTCACCTTCACAAACTCATTCGGGATGCGCTCGGCTAGCTCCACCGACGTATCAAGGCTCACGCTGAAATCGTGCAGGTTACGATTGTTTACGCCTACTAGGCTCACGGCGTCGGGGTGCAAGGTGCGGTCGAGTTCTTCGGCGTTGTGCACTTCTAGCAGCACTTCCATACCTAGGCTGTGGGCAAACTGACCTAGGTTCTTCACCTCGTCGGCGCTGAGTACGGCCGCAATCAGCAGCACCACATCGGCACCGATGCTCTTGGCTTCCAGAATCTGATATTCGTCAATGACAAAATCTTTGCGCAAAATCGGGCAGAAGTTGAAACGCCGAGCCACCGTCAGGTCTTCGTTTTTGCCCCCAAAAAACTCCGTGTCCGTCAGCACCGACAGCCCCGAGGCGCCTGCCTGCATATAGCCGATGGTGGTGCGCTCGACCGGCGCGTGCGGGTTGATCCAGCCTTTCGAGGGCGACTTGCGCTTGAACTCGGCAATGATGCCGCTCAGATCTTCACGCAACAAATACTTGCGCAAGCTCAGCGGCGCACTGCCGAAGTACAGACTACGCTCCAGCAGCTTGGTCGGCACGAGGCTCTGACGCTCGGCTACTTCGCGGCGCTTGTAGGTAATGATCTGGTCGAGAATGGTGGGGGCAGTACTCATATAGTAAGGAGTGAGAAGTTCGAAAGTAGATTCCCGCAGCGGCGTGCTCAGGAAACGCTGTGGTCTGTAGAGGTCGTTCCGTTAGACGTTCAACAATTGGCGGAACGATGCGCGCGCCCGGCCGCTGTCCAACGATTCGCGGGCGGCGGCCAAGGCCTCTTCAAACGTGAAAGCGGGGTTAGAACACTGCAACGCCAGGGCAGCGTTGACGGTCACCACGTCGCGCTGAGCTACGGTGCCCCGGCTTTCCAGTATGTCCAGAAACAGCTGGGCCGATTCAGCTACCGTGCTGCCACCAGCTAAGTCGGAAGGAGCATGCGTGGTTAGTCCGAGCGTTTCGGCCGTCACGACCCGCTCGCCGGCGGACGTGGCCAGCTTGGCTGCGCCCGTCAGCGAAATTTCGTCGTAGCCATCCAAGGCATGCACGATGGCGTAGCGCGTGCCGGTTTGCTGGAAAAGATAGTTGTAGAGGCGTAGCAGTTCCACATTGAACACGCCAGCGAGCTGGGCGTTTGGCTTAGCCGGGTTTACCAGCGGACCTAGGATGTTGAAAAACGTACGCACGCCTAGCTCCCGCCGAATGGGCGCCGCAAAGCGCATGGCCGGGTGAAAAGCCGCTGCGTGCAAGAAACAGATGTTGGCCCGGTCGAGCTGCTCGCGCAACTTGTCGGAGGGCGCTTCGAAGTCGTAGCCGAAGTGAGCCAGGATGTTTGCCGAGCCCGTCACCGACGACACCCCGATGTTGCCATGCTTTGCCACCTTATACCCAGCGCCCGCCACCACAAAGCAAGCGAGAGTTGAGATGTTGATGGTGTTCTTGCCGTCGCCGCCAGTACCAACGATGTCCACTACTTCGTGGGTGCCTAGCTGTGGGTCGCGGCACAGGTCGAGCAGCGCGTCGCGGAAACCCGCTAGCTCGGGTACCGTGATGGGGCGCATCAGATACACCGAGATAAAGGCAGCGGTTTCGGCCGCATTGGCGCCGCCGTTGCCTATCCGAAACATGGCCTCACGGGCCTCGTCGCGGGTGAGGGTTTGCTGGTCAAAAAGGGTGGCTAAGATCTGTTTCAAGGTACTGGTTGGTTGACTGATGAACTTGGCTGAATGGAAGACTAGCAGCTAAGGCTAGCTCCCCTCCTTTTTTCAAGGAGGGGGTGGGGGTGGTCTGGCTAGAGCTAAAAACTAAAGCTAGCTTCTAGTCCTAACATCGTTCAACGACGTTAACCACCCCGCCCTTCGGGCACCCCTCCTTGAAAAAAGGAGGGGAACTAGACCTAGCTTTTAGCTTTCTTAATCTTTCCCTTCCAACCAGTTCTTTAGCATTTGGTGACCGTGTTCAGTCAAGATGGACTCGGGGTGGAACTGCACGCCGCGCACGTCGTACTTGCGGTGGCGCAAGGCCAGCACTTGGCCGTTGGCATCGCGGGCCGTTATTTCCAACTCCTCGGGCATGGTGTCGGGTGTCACCACCCACGAATGGTAGCGGCCAACCTTAAACTGCGTTGGCAAACCCTGAAACAGCCGATCTTCGCCGGTGATGATGTCAGCATCCGTCGCAATACCGTGCAGTACCGCTGGCAAGTTATACAACTGTCCACCAAAACTTTCCGCAATGCCTTGGTGACCTAGGCACACCCCTAGCATGCGCTTGGTAGGTGCGTAGCGACGAATCACTTCCGGCATCAGCCCCGCTTCCGACGGCACACCGGGCCCCGGCGAAAGCAGGATAGCGTCGTACTCCTCTACTTTGTCGAGGTCGATTTTGTCGTTGCGGACCACGTCGGTGCTATCGCCGTAGCCTAGCTCGCGCAGCAGCTGCACGAGGTTATAGGTGAAAGAGTCGTAGTTATCGAGAACGAGAATTTTCATGGTTTGGGGTCGTTTGTCGTGCGGCGGCAGGCACCGCACGACACGTTCTTGTTACTCCTTATAGTACTAGGCTACCGTTATCTTCTCTCCTACCGTCGCGGCGGCTAACAAGGCTTTGCGTAGCGCAGCTAGCTTGTGGTGCACTTCGTTGAGTTCCGAGTTAATATCCGAAGCGGCCACTACGCCAGCGCCGGCTTGGTAATACAGTTGGTTGCCGGTGCTCAGGAAAGAGCGAATCATGATGGCGTGGTTGAAGTCGCCGTTGAAACCTAGATGCCCGAGGCAACCGCCGTAGTAGCCGCGGCCAGTTGGTTCCAGCCCGTCGATGAGCTGCATGGCGCGGTGCTTGGGGGCGCCGGAAAGCGTGCCCGCAGGGAAGGTGTCGGCCACCACTTGCAAGGAAGCCGCGTCGGGCGCCAGCGTGGCGTTTACTTCGCTCACCAAGTGAATGACGTGCGAGTAGAACTGAATTTCGCGGAACACCTTCACTTTCACCTTGTCGCCGTGACGGGCTAGGTCGTTGCGGGCTAGGTCGACCAGCATCACGTGTTCGGCGTTTTCTTTGGGGTCAGCGGCTAGCTTCTGGGCCAGGGCCGCGTCTTCGGCGTCGCGACCGGTGCGGCGGAAGGTGCCGGCAATGGGAAACAGGCTAGCTTCGCGCCCTTTGATGAGCAGTTGCGTTTCGGGCGAGGAGCCGAAAATCTTGAAGTTATCGTAGTCGAAGTAGAATAGGTACGGCGACGGATTGATGGAGCGTAGCGCCCGGTATACGTTGAACTCATCACCCACAAAACCTTGCTGAAAGCGGCGCGACAGCACAATCTGGAATACATCGCCCCGACGGCAGTGTTCTTGGCCAGCCGCCAGCACCTTCAAGAACTCTTCGTCGGTCTGGTTGGTGCTTTCCTCCCCTACCGGCGCGAAGCCAAACTCGGGGATGCTCGGGTTGCGAATCAAGTTCACTAAGCGCGTCAGGCCGTCGTGGTCCGTGGGCTCCTCCACTGGTGTATGCTCAAACACGTACAGCTCGTTGCGGAAGTGGTTCAGGGCAATGACGTAGCGGTACGTGCCATAGATAATATCCGGAATCTGGCCGGCGGCTTCTTTCTCCCGATTCAGCGTGAGGTCTTCGAAGTATTGCACCCCTTCGTAGCCAATGTAGCCAAACAGCCCGCCCGTGATGAAATCGAACTCCGTAGGCTCGGTGTCGAAGCTTGCGGCAAACTCTCGCAGCCGCTCTAGGGCCAACCGCGGCTGCGCTAAGGTCTCGGCAGTGTTAGTGCCGTCGGGGAAGGTCTGGCGCAGCTCCCCGCGGCTCACCTCGAAGCGCGCCAGTGGATCGAAAGCTAGGTAGCTGAAGGCGTTCTGCTGGCCGTGGTAGTCAGAGCTTTCCAACAACAGGCAGTTGGCATACTGGTCGCGCAGGCGCAGGTACAGACCTACCGGCGTCACGGTATCAGCAAGCAAACGGACGTGGCGAGTTTTGAGTGTGTATTTCATATGATGGCTAACCCCTAGGCTTCTACAAAAAAGAAAAGCGGATGAAGTAGTTGTGACGCGTTGGTTGAAACTGGCTTAGAAATAAAAAAGCCCGGCTGGTTGGCCGGGCTTCCTTGAAGGTCGATGCGAAAGTAAAGAACTGACTTTAGCGCACGCACAGGGTATCCCGTCCGGAGTTACGGAGAGGCCACCACCATGCATTTTGAGTCAATTGGAAAGTCATTGCCGAGTTTTGTTGGGCGTTGATGGCGCAAAGATAAAAGCACCTAGGTTCGATGCAAATTATTTTTGCGTTTGTTCACTGTGGTGCGGTTGCCACCCATGCCGCTTGGGTGCATACAGCCATTGATAGGCGGCCGGAAACTCGCGGCGCCAAAACCACTCGCTATGCTTACCATCGGGACTCACCTGGTAGCTGATGTCGCGCTGCGCTATTCCAGCTTTCCGAAGCGAATCGCGCATGGCTGCCATGAGCGGGACCATTGTCGGGCTTTCTTGAGCACCTGCTACCAAGTAAAAGCGCGTGGGCTGCCGCACTTTTGCCGTGCTCACAAATTCAAACAGTGGCTGCTGCGCAAACCAAAAGGCAGGCGAAAACAACCCTACTTTTCCAAAAACAGCTGGATGCTTTAAAGCTGCATATAACGAAATCAGCGCGCCCATGGAGGAACCCGCAATGCCCGTGTGCTCGCGCCCCGGCAGCGTGCGGTAGGTAGCATCCACGTAGGGCTTAAGGGTTTTCACCAGAAACTCCACGTACGCGTCGCCCTCCCCACCCCCTAGCTTGGGGTTTTTCCACGGCGAGTATTCATCGAGGCGGCGCTTGCCGTCGTTGTCTATGGCTACTACAATGCACCCTGGGTCTTGACCGTCTTGCTGAAGTTGACTCAAGGTTTCATCTACGCCCCACTCGCCAGCAAAGGAAGTAGCCTCGTCGAAGATATTTTGGCCGTCTTGCAGATACAGTACGGGATAGCGCCGCCGGCTCGTGGCGTAGTCATTAGGTAAATACAGCCACACCCGCCGCTTCCGCTGAAGTTGCGGGATGCTGAATGAGTCGGCTAGAATAGAAACGTTTGGCGTGCGGGTGTGGGTCACCTGCGCCTGAACTGAGAAACTTACCACTACAAAAACTCCTATTATAATTTTCTGCAACACGCGGCGAAAGCATGCGGTAATCGGGAGTCGTGAGCTGCCCCACGCATCGGCGCGAAAAGTTCGTACCATAAAAACCACATCATTATGCCAAAGGCTGCTAGCCCTGTATAACAAGCAAACACCCCGTTTTGCTTCTACCTCGGCCAAACAAACAACTATAACCCACTTACGCGTGACGCAAACCGAGCCCTTGGGACTCAAAACATTGTCGAGCTGTTATGATTTTAGCATTGAAACCGTTCTTAACGGCATCGTTTTTAAAAAAGTAAAAATCGGAATCGAATTCGCATTACGAAATCTTTATTTATTTTAAATTCGTACCTTCTTTTTGCCCACCTGGTCCGCCTGCCTTATGCCTACTGCTCACCGAACGCTTTATGCCGCCTGGAGCGACGACGCGCTAGTACAAGCGCTTGGTCAGAGCGATACCAAGGCATTTGAAGAAATTTATGTGCGCTATTGGTATCAGTTGTTTGAAGTAGCGTATCGCAAGCTCAACTCGCGGGAGGCTGCCGAAGAGTTGGTTCAAGAGTTATTCACGGCACTTTGGCAAAAGCGCGAAGTGCACACCATCAGCAAGCTCAAGCCTTATCTGCATTCGGCTATTAAGTACCAGGTCATCGACTCGATCAAGTCGAAAATGACCCACACGGGCTACTTGAACTACACGCGGCCTACGCTGTCGGACATCGATTGTACCACCGAGCAAGTAGTTGCCGCCAGCGACCTATCAGTGGCCCTTGCCGCCAGCGTACAACACCTACCCGAACACACGCAGCAGGTATTTCGGCTCAGCCGCTATGAGCACAAAACGGTGCCCGAAATTGCAGGCCGCTTGAACTTATCGCAGAAAACAGTGGAGTATCATCTGACGCGCGCCATGAAGATGCTCCGCGTCAGCTTGAAGGAGTTTTTGCCTATGCTACTCCTTGGGTTTCTAGGCAAATTTTAAATAGAAGGTCTTGCGCCTAGACCCCTACTGCTGAGTTATTTTGTTTTGCTCTCAGGTCAAACAGCACTCGTCTTTAGATATTTAACCAAACGAGTCCCTGACCTCACCTAAGTAGCCACTCGCGTTTTTCAACTTTTTTTCGTGGCAAGCTAGGGAGCAGTAGGAGTTGTTCGACTTATAGGAGTACGGAGGCATTCTTCGTATTCCCCTCATGAACCAAGCACAGCTTCAGCATCTTTTACAGCGTTATCAGCAGGGCACTTGCACGCCCGAAGAGCAGCAGCTGCTTGAGGCTTGGTACGCGGCATTAGGCACGCAAGAACTGCCTCCTCTCCCCGCCGATGAGCGGCAGCATCTACAAGCCGCATTGTGGCAGCGCATTGCACAGGATACTGTAGCGGTGCACCAAACAGAAGCTTCGGCGTCTCAACCTAGCGCTTGGTGGCAAACCGGACTTGCGCGTTGGGCGGCTGCGGCTGTGCTTACCGTTGGGCTTGGCACAGCTAGCATTAGCCTCTTGCAATCGTCGCGCGACGCTGCTCCCTATTCGCAGATTCCAGCCGCTACTACCAAAGCCTCAGCGGCGTCCGAGGTTTACGCCAATACCACCCAGAAAACGACAACCATCCGGCTGGCCGACGGCAGCACGGTGGAGCTAGCTCCTGGTAGCCGTCTGCAATGCTCGAAGCAGCTTGCTGGCTCTTACCGGCGTGTGTACCTAACGGGAGAAGCCTTGTTTGACGTGACGCACGACGCGAAGCGACCCTTCCAAGTAATTACGGACAAGCTCGTTACGACCGTGCTAGGTACTCGCTTTACCGTGCGAGCTTACGCGAACCAGCCACAAGCAACCGTGAAAGTGCGGCGGGGCAAAGTACGGGTAAGCCCCCGCCTGCCCGGCGAAAGTGGCGCAGAAACGCTGCCCCCTACTCTGGCAAGCGTCGTGGTGCGGCCGAACCAACAGGCTGTTTACGAGCCCGCCGCGCAGGAGCTGAAGAAGGAGCTTGTAACCCAGCCTGACGTGCTCGTTACCCAGTCTTTCGCCTTCGATGACCAGCCGGTAGCCGACGTATTAGAAGCCCTAAAAAAAGCGTACGGGGTTGACATCATTTATGACAAAGATGTGTTAGCCACCTGCACCGTAACGCTCGTGCTGAAAGAAGGCTCCTTTTTCGACAAGCTAACGACGCTCTGTAAAACCCTCGGAGCCTCTTATGAGCTACGGGATACGCAAGTAGTGGTGCACAGCCGCAGCTGCAGAAGTTAGCTAGTAAGGCTAGCTCTACTTAAACGAACCATCACATAATCACACCTTTATGGCAAAATCCATCCGTCAGTTTTCACTTTCTCTGTTTTAGAATCCTGCTCTTCGGCGCGGCTAGCGCAAACGTTTGCGAGGCGTTGCTACCAATTCGCGCGGAACGCGGCAACAGAGCCACACACCCATTCTCATTCCCACATTATGTCCTCTTCGCTACCATCCTCACGCTTCTCTTGCACCGTCAAGAAGCTGTTGCTTACTCAAGCACTCAGTTTAAGTTTATTCACCAGCATTGCCGCGGCTAACCCGTCTAACGCCCAACAAGTACTGGAGCAACCCGTAACGCTACGCGCTAAGGGCGAGACGATTAAGTCGGTTCTAGGCAAGCTAGAATCCCAAGCGGCTACCCATTTTCTCTACAGCCGCGAGCTGATCGGCGCGAGCCGACGCGTCTCTATCGACGCCGTCGACAAGCCGCTTGCCGACGTGCTCCAGGAGATGCTTGCTCCGCTTCAAATTCGCTACGAGCTAGTAAAGGAAGGGATTATCCTCAATCCCATTGCCGCCGACGGTACCGTAACCGGCCGCGTCGTTGACGCCAAAGGCGAAGGCATTCCGGGCGTAACCGTCGTGTTAGAAGGCACGACCCTAGGTGCTTCGACTGATGCAACCGGGGCTTACACCATTCCCAAAGTACCGGCTGGCTCGTACACACTGGTTACTTCGTACGTAGGCTACAACGCCAACCGTATTCCAATCACCGTAACTGGTGGTCAAGCAACTACCGTTGCCACATCTACTCTTGCTGAAAACACGACCCTGCTCAACGAAGCAGTAGTAGTTGGCTACGGCACCCAGCGCCGCCAAGACGTAACAGGTTCGGTTGCCGCTGTAACCTCAAAGGATTTTGTGCAAGGCCAAATTACTAACCCTGAGCAACTTATCCAGGGCAAGGTAGCAGGCGTACAGATCAGCTCCAACGGGGGCGCACCGGGCTCCGGTAGCAGCATCCGCATCCGGGGTGGTTCCTCGCTCAACGCCAGCAACGACCCGCTGATCGTCCTCGACGGCGTGCCGCTGGACAACAATGGCTTGTCGGGTTCTTCTAACCCGCTCAGCCTCATCAACCCCAACGACATTGAGAGCTACACCGTCCTGAAAGACGCTTCGGCGACGGCAATTTACGGTTCACGCGCTTCTAACGGGGTAATCATCATTACCACAAAGAAAGGCGTGCAGGGTGATAAGCTGACCGTCAACTTCAGTTCTCAAGCTTCTATGTCGAAGCGTCGCAACGAAGTCGATGTGCTATCGGGCGATGAGTTTCGTACTCTGGTGAACGAGCGCGGCACCGACGCTCAAAAAGCGCTGCTTGGCACCGCCAACACCGACTGGCAG
>Ga0325401_1004012_pt1 | contig 13729 bp, 7 predicted proteins | sample PopdelMetagenome_FD_205666 | JGI IMG/M metagenome (GOLD analysis project Ga0325401, IMG submission 205666) | Populus deltoides microbial communities from Bellville, Georgia, United States - Xylem-PdKOR-R2 | ecosystem: Host-associated > Plants > Phyllosphere > Stem > Wood/Secondary xylem | place...
GGTGCATTTTAATTAGCTCAAGTTCAAGAAAAGCTTCAACGTAATAAAATCTTCAGAGTCACAGCCAAAAATGATCACAAGGCAAAGAAGAGGTGATGGGAATGGACCAACCTCATCAACTCTTTGTTGGTCTTCAGGAATGGCGTCTGCTCCACGATCAAGGGAATCAATGGCCTCAAGAAGTTCCTCCTTGAGGACCTTAGCACTCTTGCCCTTTTTCAAGAAAGCAGGAAAGAAAGAAACCTTAGCGCTCCATGATCTATCAATGGTGGAGTAGCTTGAAGAAAGGTTAAAGTAGCTGGTTTGGTTGGAGGGTTTACCAGTAGAGAAGAAGAAGTGAGAGGTGGTGAGTTTTGGAAATGGTGAGTGAGTTGAGAATTGAGAGGCTGTGAGGACTGCTGGAGAGTGTGGAGATGAAGATAAGGCCATTGTCATGGCAAAGGTTTTGCAGAAAGTGATCTTGAGGTTGTCTTGTGTTTTACTTTAATAAAACCAATCTGCTTTTTTGCAAGAAAAAACAAAGGCCCATGGACCTTGGCCCAACAAAAGCTTAAAGTATTCATGATGTGTGTGGAAGCACTGTACAAACTACATTTCCAAAAATTTTAGATTTTTTTTGTTTAAAATAATTTTTAATAATTTTTGTTATTTTAATGTGCTGATGTGAAAAATAATTTTAAAAAAAATTTTATTTTAATATATTTTTAAGTAAAAACAACTTTGAACTGTCATTGTTACTATAATTTCAAACAAGTATTAAAAATATCCAATAAAGTTTCCACAAGGAATACACGAGTAAAGTATTGCTCAAGTATAATTACTAAGGCCCTTATAAAATATTTTATTTTTTTGTGAAAAAGTCTTTTAAGATATTTTTGTATCTATAAAATATCAAAATAAAATTCCTATACCAAAAATTTCAAAATCTAACTCCCACTTGATACCATTAATACGTGTGAATGTCTTGCTATAAAGATTTTAGATATAAAAATTTTTTTATTGATTTGGATGGAAATTGTCATACAAATTTTTATATTCAATATTATTTTCATATTTATATTTATATTTATATTTATATTTTGAAATTATGTTTACAACTATATTATATAGTACATAAATATAACATACAATGTTTATTTCCTTCAAATTAACTATTGTTTCAAAAACTATTTTAATCAAAATCATTTTCACAAGTTAGATATATAGATTTTTATGATAGGAAAAATTGTATATATAACCTTACTAGAAACTAAAAACTTTTTAATTAGTTTATCTTACTAATAATATATTTAATGATATAATTCTATATTTTTAAACCATTTATAATATCAATATTCATATATAATTTTAGAAAGAGTTACATAAGATTTAAAAAGAAGAAACTTTTTTTTAGAGAATTACAAAAATCCGTTGGGTGGAAAAGAAAAGGATAAAAAAAGCATGTGCTGAAGAGTAGCATTCATCTTCACCTCCACCGCAATTGGCCATGGTTTTTCTTTTTCTTCATGATTATTTGGAAATGTGGTTAAAAGGTGTTTTTTAAAAAATTTTAAAATATTTTTTTATATAAAATAATTTTTTAATTTAAAAATAATTTTTAAAAAATAAAAAAATATTATTCTAATATTATATTTTAAAAAATAACCACTATCATATTCTCGTAAACACCGTCATTTTCTTTTTCGCCTAGGTCCACAAAGCTTTCTTCTTCCACCAACCAGACTTGACAGCACTTGTCATCATCAATATATAATGCATGAATGCTCTCACATTTTTCATATCTTCAAAACCAAGCAGCAGCAGCAGCAGCAACAACAACAACAAACTATCTAATAGATAATACAATATTAAAAATTTAGAATCAAGAGATTTGTTTCCATGTATTCTTAGGTTCGAGCCCTGTGGTTGCTAATATGATGGCCACTGGAGGCTTACATAGTTGTTAACTTCAGGGTTCGTGAAATTAGTCGAAATGTTCGCAAACTAACCCGAACACCTATTATAATAATAATAATAATAATAATAATAATAAATTCTCGCATAGCCATTGGCTTGCTATCAAGCTCCAAGAAGAAGCGTGATGACATGTACATCTCCATCAATTCCCGACGATAAAAAGATTTATAATTACTTTAATATTTCATCAATCATGAAAGGAGTTATATATTTTATTAATTTCCCACTGCTTATATACTTAGTATATTAAAATTATCATAATATCTTTGATGATCACATTAAGATTTATTAAATTAATATGCTCACAAGATACAAGCTTGATTGCAATTATTTTATAAAAGGTAATTTTTATGATTTAATTGGAATAGAATAATAAATGAACATTAAGGATGAATTTTATTATAAACCATCATGTGTAAATAAATTTTATTCTTAGTAATTTATTTATTAGTCTTGTTATCAATTAATTATTAAGCAGAAAAAAATAAAATAGAAAATATGTTTCCTTCAAATAAGAGAGAGAGAAAAAAGCTTAATAATAGAAAATAGAAAAAACATATATAAAAAATAAAATTTCTAATATGAAAAAGAAAAAATAAAAATAACTAAGAAAAATAATTATTTTCACCAAAAAGATCATATATTAGTATTTTTGGGTTGAAAGAAACTTGTTTTCGAGTTCAGACCTCAATCAAAAACCGTTCTTTATCGTAAATATTTTTTTTATGTGGGCCACCTCATTATTAGTTCCTAGCATCTTGTGTAAAGTTGGTTGTCTCATCGTGGTCCCTAATACCTTTATGTTGATCGTCACATTGTGTACAACTAGAATTTTGAGTACAACACACAACAAAAACCATAAAGAATCATTAAATTTTGATAAACATCCTCCACATCTTTCAATCATGGTGATTCAACGACATATAACAAAAAATATTAAGAATTATTAGGTTCTAATACCGAATGACGCAAACAAAAACAACCAAAGAATGATAGCAAAACAAGCAACATAGAATTTTACAAATAAGATCACCATACAAAAAACCTAGTTTGAAATTTCATTATTAAATATTTTTTTAAGTAGTTGCTGAAATACAAGTTAAATAATTATATTTACACCAGTCTTAGGTTTAAATTGAAAAAGAAAAAAAAATCAAAATAAATAATGATGGAGCCATTACAGTGGTTTGAAAAAAAATTATCAAGTAGAATATTTGATTTTCTAAACTGAATAGAAATACAAAATATTTTTAAAAAATATTTTTTAAAACTAAATATAAATAAAATTATCTAAGAATACAAATAATTTTACATAGCTAACGATGACTTATTTTAGTAACATTAAATAAAATGAAAAAGTGATAAAAAAGTAATGGTTATAGTATTGATTATGAAATTATGAAAATAATAATTTCTAATGAAATGATATTAATAGTTTAGTGACATCTCGCGCTTATTGAAAACCAAAAAAACAAAAAAAATTAATTTTTATTATTTTAAAAAACTAATTTAATTGTTTTTAAAATTTAAATATAAAGACAACCATTCAATTTAATTTGTTTTGATAAAAAAAATAAAAAATCACACACCATGACACTAAAAGCACCCACCTCCTTTCTATTTTTAGGCCTCGTGGCCTTTGTGTTGTCCACAAGCCCAAGAACAAGCGCTCTCTCTCTCTTTCTCTCTCTCTCCTCACGGCAAAAAACGTGGACGTTTCGTGACATACCTCCACCTGTTCCACCTCCACCTCCACCTCCACCTCCTCGTCCTTACCGAACACTACAACAGTTGTCACACACAAAACACATAAGGGGAAGACAACAAACCCACGTAATTTTTCACAGGTGACGACAAAAGAGAGAGAAATAAGGACAGGAATGCTCTTCAAAAAGAAGAAACCAAAAGGACCAAAATTTTCTCCTTCTTCTTCTTCAATGGCTCCTCCCTCACTCTCTACTCTTCTTCCTCACACTCGCCACTCTTTCCTCCCCCATACAAACCCTAATATCACCCACCGTTACATGCTCTCTCTCCGCCCTTCTCATTCTCTATCTTTTGCTGCAAGATTTTCTTCCGGCAAGCAAAACGACAGCACCACCGAAAACAAAATCACATACCCACCCGCGCCACCATCCGCGCCACCGCAGTCGGAGAAGAAGTCGTTTGCTGTTGCCACTGGCGAACTTTTCTTGGGAATTGCGTCGAGGGTTTTGAGAAGCACTAATAAAATTAACTATAATGGGAATGTTGATCACGAGGAGAGGATTGGGGCTGTAATGAAGGATGAGGTTGAGCCTGAGGTTATATGGGAACAAAGAGTTAAAGATATTGAAGCGGAGAAAGATCGACCTGTGGTTACAAGTCCTGGCTTTAGTTTCTCTGCTGCTGGCTTGTTGTTTCCTTATCATCTTGGAGTTGCTCACTTGCTTATTGAAAAGGGTTATATCAAGGTAGGTCCATCTCTCTTTCCTTTTCAATTCTGGTTCTTTCTTGTTTAATCAAGTACTATGTGCATTCCCTTTGTTTTGGGATTTCTAAAGTGAATTGCTTGTGTGGTATTCTCTCATCATATTTTGAATTTTCTCACTTGGTTTTGATTATTGTCCAATTTTCTCTGGAATTGGAAATGTTTGTAACATTGACTGGGCTCTAGTTTCTTTTTATTTATATTGTTTACTCAATTTTGAGTTTTCTGTATATGACTTTTGAATGTCCCAGTTGCGGAAATTCGTCAATTTGGACAGTTCTATTTGCTTTATTCTCGTTTTATTCCCTAAGAAAATTAGAAACTTCCAATGTCATTAATCTATGTATTGTATTGACATGATCAGATTCGCTCAAGATGTTGTCGTATTTGAAACTTGTGCATAATCCAAGAAATAAAGTAGAAATAGAAAGCGGAAAAGAATCCACTTCTCTTTATATCCTGGATATGATCTTTCTTTGACGTTGTATTTAGGTTGTTAAGCAAACTTGAGATCAAAAGTTCTAATCTTTAGCTCAAGCCTCTGTTTTTTGTTTTTGTATTTTCTTAATGTTCCAAACAGGAAACCACACCATTAGCTGGTTCCTCCGCTGGCGCTATTGTATGTGCTGTGATTGCCTCTGGGGCCAGCATGCATGAGGCTTTAACAGCTACCAAAGTGTTGGCTGAAGATTGTCGGCTAAAAGGGACTGCTTTTCGGCTTGGGGTATGTTTCTACTCCAATACTTTATTAGGGTTAGCAGAGCTTGGCATCCAATTTTTATTGACATACCAAAATTTAATTTTTGAATCAAATTGTGGTGCTTAATCTTTAAGATTTGTAGTGTCCACCTTTCATTCTAAAGAATGTTCACTGTCAGTAACTTGGCGCTTGTAATGCCATTCGGTAAGTGCATGTGACAATAAATGAGTCAGTCATTCTGGTGTTTTGACCTTCATCATATGCTTACGTTGAGGGCAGTGTATCAATGCAATGTATGCCATAAATTTGGCATGATGCAGTACGGGGTAGATTTTTTATGAGATGAAACAAATGGGAGGAAATTTCCAGAAAATGGAAGGCCTACAAATAAGAGATATTAACTCAAGCAACAAGTCTTAACAAATGTATGAAGAATCTCTGCGGGCCATGAAATACCATGCTTGCAAATAAAGTTATGTTCTTTTGCTGCTTTGCTTTCTGTTCACTTTTTCAGTCTTAATGATCGCTAGTCATTAGCTCATATTATCATTTGCAGAAAGTAGTGGTCATTTGCATAGCTTAGACTAGGCAAGATGCTTATTTTAAACTTACAATTAACAGCATGCTTTTTTCTTGCTACTTTGAAAAAAATTGTCATGCAATGTAAAATATCATTAAGGGCAAGTTTCTTAAGTAGGTAGCTTTTTGGGAAGGTTTATACTGTAGAAAGAGTAAACATGTTTTGGGTTTAGTCTTAGATTTTAGCCATAATGTAACTTTATGTTGGCTCTGTGAACTGTAAACCTTGTGCAAAATATTAAACAAGCTAGAATTATTGTATGTTTTTGCTAAAATTTGTCATGCTATGTAAAATAGCCATTAATTGTACTTTCTTTTCCTTAGGCTGTTCTGCGGGATGTTCTTGAAAAGTTTCTGCCAGATGATGTTCACATTAGGTCCAATGGGAGGGTTCGAGGTGAGAACAATCTTCTTTCCTCCACCCTTCTGTTTTTTAGTTGTACTTTGAGTTAGGAAATGCTTTCTAGTAGAAAATGTTTCTTTACATGTGCATATATGTCTAGTTGCTTCAGAATGGTGTAAAGGATTGTTGCAATTCCCCAGGCAAAAAGACACCATGAATGGAATCATCCAGATATATCTATATCTATATATGTATGCATGCATTATAGATATATAATATATTATAGAAAATCATCTAGAGATTTAAATCCTAAGCTATCAGAAATGTTATATATTATAGATTTTTATGTGCTTGCTATTCTAAAGAGGTTGGATGCTGATAATTTCATGCAGTAGGCCACCATTCTCAGCTGAGATTTAGATAATCCTGTTTCCAGGTCTGTGGCCTTGCCTCTCTTTTAGAATGAAGTTATGAATAGTGATAAATCAATGCTGTTAGGTGTGTTGTATGTTCTAAGTTCTGTCCATTCCAAGGCTTGCCTGGGTTGAGATTCGCTTCGATCCTCGTGCTGGTCACATGCCTGATTTTTGGGTAATGACAGGTGCAATACATTGAAGATGAAGCAAAGGAGACTACTACAAGTTTAGTTTTAGGAGAGTCGTAGAATAAGATGTGGAGAGAACTTACACAGCCCAAGGCACTTGTTTTTCCTTTTAATTTTTTTTAGTCTACTCCTATTATGTAGGTGTATTATCCATGGAGATGACCATTAAGTCAAACCCAAGCTTTACAGCTTGTAGATGCAGGTTTTATTCTTATGAATTATTATATGGGAGGTAGTGTTGCGCCTAATGGGGTAGAGATTGAAAGATCTGAGGAAGGAGGATCAGGAAATAGCTAAACTTTGTGGCATGTGAAAGTGCCAAGACGTGCATGGGGAGAACCGAGCAGGAGTGATAGTGGCGTGGTACTTGTTTTGAATGTTTGGTGCTTTGATGGAAGATGTGGTGGTGCCATGATGGGTTTGAGGGGGCAGTCTTGTTTAATGCTATGGGTTATTTTACCTTTAATTATTTTACCTTTAACATGTTAGCTTTCCTTGTGATTGTTGTTAAGACAATACAAATGGAATTGATATTTCCAAATTATTTTTAATTTTGTTGATTGTGCAATGCGTTATTGTTTAGGAAGTTTCTATTTGTAATATGTATTAAGTATGATTTTCTTATTACTATGAGTTATTTGATTAAAATTTAATTGCAATTTTGTTTCCTGCATAAGCACGCACATATCTGTGTTTTGAGTTGCATTAGATCATGTTTGAGATTGATTCCTCGTTTTCTACGTGGATTGGATTCAAGGAACCTCCTAGTGGATGTCTACCGTCTATTTTACTTTTCCATACTTGTTAAATGCCAATTATGCCTGGCCTTAAATTCCCATATGCACTGTTTTTCTTTTGGATATTAACATAAACTACATTGTTTATGCTCTTGTACTACAGTCGCTGTTACTCAGATTCTGTGGAGGCCCAGGGGTTTGCTAGTGGATCAGTTTGACTCCAAGGAAGATCTCATAAATGCAGTTGTCACTTCTTCCTTCATTCCAGGGTGAATAATTAACATGCTATTTTGAGAACAATACTTGTTATGTGAGTTCATTTATTGATGTTGAACTAAAGTGAAATTCAGTGCAGATATCTTGCACCAAGGCCCGCAACGATGTTCCGGAATCGACTTTGCATTGATGGTGGTTTGACATTGTTTATGCCACCAACATCTGCTGCTCAGACGGTATGTGGGAAAACCTGTCAAAACTTTTTGTTTGTTGCATACAGTCCTTGCTTACTTTTTGTGTGTTGTAATCGAGTTAATTAAGTTTGGATGATTGATCCCTTCGCCAGTACACAAGGTTTTTGTAAGTGAAAGTGCAGCTATTGTTGATGGGTACTTGTTATGATGAGCTGGGAGCAATATATATTTTGTTTTTTACTCTTCGTAAGTAAAATGAGCTAGAATAGTTTTATGCATGCCAAATTCAGCATTTTGCTCTGGACCCAGCTTAAACAGTTTGATATCAAGAGCTTGCCCACCATCCTTTATGCCCTTCACCTCACATAATTCAGGTGGCCTGGTCATCCTTGATTTGAATGTGGCTTTTGATTGCCATTCTATTCTATCTATTGCTATATAGGCTAAGAGTTTGCCCCAGCCTATCTTAAATAGGCTTTTTGCCTCAAGGGTTCCAGGACTCATTGTTCAAAAATGGATGAATTAGGCAGTTGATATCAGATCCGTTTAACAATTTATGAATTACTCTGCGGTTATTTTTTCTACATCATGGCATCATGCATGGGTCTTTATTGGGGTTAATAGCTCCATATATCCTGCACCCTTATGGATATCAAAAGTTACTCTACGTGTCACCGTTCAGGTTCGCATTTGTGCTTTCCCTGCCAGTCAAATGGGACTGCAAGGGATCGGGATTAGTCCAGATTGCAATCCTGAAAATAGGGCCAGCCCAAGAGAGGTAAGTGTAGCTCTGGAATTGATGTCTCGTTTAATTTCTGGTATGCCAATGAACATCTTTGTTATCAACCACTCCAGCTTTTCAAATGGGCATTGGAGCCAGCAGAAGATCATGTTCTTGATCGGCTTTTCGAGCTTGGATATTTAGATGCTGCTGTGTGGGCTGAGGAGAACCCTGTGCAGAATGTAGTTCAAGATGACTGTCCCCTGGTTGAAAATGGCTCCAGTACCTCACCATAAGGTGCATCACCTGGTTCTATTTCAAGGATGCTTCAGATTCTGTGGTGACAAACGACCATGTTAATTTCATTTACATGATCTTGACATGGCTATACATTAACAAATCTCAATGTAGGGAGCAGTGAACGTTCTTGTTCTTCTACAATTTGCTGTATAGTGATTTTATCAATAATTAGTTGAACGATATAATGGAAGGAAAATAGCAACGGAAGAAATAAAAGATTAGATTTTTAGGGATTTTGGCATAGCAAAACAAGAACAGTATAGTATACGCCATGTCTTGTATGCATGGAACTTTTGTTTTCAGTTTATCCGGCGGTGATAGTATCCATTGCAGGCTCTTCGTGGCACTCCCCGCGTGATAGAACAGATAGGAGAGTTGCTATCGTTTTCATTTCTTATCAAGGCATGTTCGGCGTTGGGTTTATTTCGCTATTTTTATGGATTTTTTTTTTGTATTGTCTTAATATTAAAAATAAATATTAAAAAATAATAAAAAATTATTCTTATCTATTTTCAAGTAAAAAAACATTTTAAAATACAAGTTTTATCATATTTTCAAAAACGTATTTTTATTAAAATGAGTTGTAACCACTCTACTCTTGAGTTTAGTCTTTCATAGTTGTGGTTTGAAAATTTAATTTAATTTTTTTTTATAAATTATAGTTTTTTTTAATTAAAAGTTTTTGAGAGAATTTAAAGTAAAATTATAGTATGCATTGATTAACTAAATAATAATTGAATGGACAAACAACTTTAACTAAATTGATTAATTGGATTTAGCCTTTATATTTTTTTTAAATCAAATAGTTTCAATTTGATTTATAGGTGTTTTGGTTAAATTATTTTTTATTTAAATTTTTAGTTTTAAGGGAGTTTTTTCAGTTGGGTTGAATTTGATTTTTGAAACTAAAATCAAATTGAAATGATTTTTTTATAAATAAAATTTTTATTAAAAAATCAGTTTATTTAATTTCAGATCGATTTTTACTGATATACCCAATAATTCGGATAATTTACTCAAATGTAATCGTCTCCAAAGGGATTGGTTGAATGTCATGCACTGCCTCAAAAAACCACGTGGCAGCATGACTCTCCACAACAGGGCTTGTTGGGCGTTAAGCCCACAGAGTCCAACCCCCGGCCTCGTATGCTGTCACTGTGAGTCTCATCCGACAGACAGTGACGTTTGCTTTGCTTCTCTCACACTTCCTCCCACCTAGTCCCAACAAAGTCCCTGCCTTGCCTTGCCTTGGCTTGCCTGGATCCCTAAACAAATCTGCCGAAACCCTCTCTCTAGCCAGCCACGCCAGAGCAAAATGAGCATGAATTCTTACATTTTCCTTTTGATTCTTACATTTTTACTAAAACCCGGCAATGCCTCTATTCATGTCTACAACCAAGAATCCTTCAATGAAGTAGGGAATTCTTATCTTCTTTCTGGTGGCAGCGAGGGCATTTCCTCCTCCTCCCATTCCCGCTCTTTCGTCCGGTATGTATGTATGTATGTAAATACCCTTTCAGAATTTAGTCTGATCTGATCTGATCTTGTGCTTGACTACTTGCTGGGTTTATGGATGTCTTTAGGTTTGATAATATCACTTTCCGGAGGCCGAAATCGGCAGCAAAAAGCAGAGGATTGATACAAGTTGTGCTTTTTGAGGCAGCTGATCGGAATAACATTGGCGGGTCTGCTTATGGTGGACAAAGATCGATATGTTGCACCTCTGATCTTTCTAAGCTTCAAGGCTGTAAGCAAGGTGAGGTTATTAGGATACCTTCTGCCAATGATTTAAACTGGCCCATCATTCTAAAGCTACATTTCAGTCGCAATTCTTTGTCGACAAGCATGAAAAATCATGAGGAGATTAGCATATCAAAGACTGGAATGTATAACTTGTTCTTTATTGCTTGTGATCCAAAACTTAAAGGAGTGGTGATGAGTGGGAAGACTGTTTGGAAGAATTCTGATGGTTATTTGCCTGGTAGGATGGCACCTTTGATGAGGTTTTACGTGTTTATGTCCCTTGTGTATTTCTTGCTTGCTGTTATTTGGTTCACCCAGTACATTAGGTTTCGGAAAGATATACTGCAACTTCAACATTGTATCTCGGCGGTTGTTGGTTTAGGATTGTTTCAGATGATTCTTTGGTATTTTGAGTATGCTAATTTTAACAGCACTGGAATGAGGCCAGTTGTGCTTACTACTTGGGTTGTCACTGTTGGAGCTGTAAGAAAAACTATTGCCCGCCTTCTTGTACTCTGTGTTTCTATGGGGTATGGTGTTGTGAGGCCTACTCTTGGTGGTCTTACCTCCAAGGTGCTTCTTCTTGGAATTACTTATTTTTTGGCATCCGAGTTGCTTGATATTACCGAGTATGTGGGGACTATTAATGACCTATCAGGCAGAGCAAGACTGTTTTTAGTTCTTCCTGATGCCTTGCTCGATGCATTTTTAATATTGTGGATTTTTACAGCTCTTTCAAAAACATTAGAACAGTTACAGGTAACCATTTCTGCTTTTAATGTTTTCTAGTCTTGTTGCTATCCTGCTTGTTATTTTTTATCATGCCAGTTTTTCCATTTCTGTTTCATGTCGTTTCAACTTTCAGGAACTTAAATAAATTATTTTCATCCAGGTGAAAAGAAGTGCTGTTAAGTTGGATATCTATAGGAAGTTCTCAAATGCATTGGCTGCTGTAGTGTTTGCTTCTGTTGCTTGGATAGCATATGAGGTATCATTTCTGGCCAAAAGCACACCGACTTTTATGAAACCTCAAGAAATTATATTTCTTATGGTAGAACATGTTATATCTTCTGTTTGTTGGTTCAGTTACCTCACAAATTTTGTTCTGGAGGTCTTATAGCCTGTTATCATGCCAACACTCTTGGTTGCAACTTATACTGGGACAGTTAACTAGCACTTTTTTCAAGAAGAGTATCTTGAATGGGATTCTTCGTTTTAAGCTGCGCTCCTTGGCATTCAAATATTAATATAACTAGCTGTTGAAAGATTGGTTGAGAGAGGAAGATAAATGATAATGAAACATACAGACAGTTCTTTAAAGGGTCTGACAGGGGGATTTAGATAATTGGAAGAGGCTCTCTGTTTGCAAAAATACAGGCATTTCTTTCAAGGGTCTGCGCAGGGGATTTAGATAACTGGAAGAGGGTCTCTGTTTGCGTATACTCCTTTTCTTCTTCTTTTTTGAATGGCATGCAATTTGGCAGAAATCTGTTGGTGGGTTGAATTCAAGTCTCAGGCTGTGAGATTTTGAACTTCCATACTGACATACTATGTGAGGTTTCATGGAGGGTGAGGATGCCTTCTATAGACCTCTGGTTCAGTAAATGGGAGACAAAAATAATAAGCTTTGAACTTTATCTGAATTTTGCAAATTCTTGAATCAGTTTGGCTTTATTCAATGCTATATTTCTGTTATTTTCTTTGAGCAGCAGTGTGCAACTAATAGCATTCAACTTAATTATCATTTAGGCTAATAAACACACAACTTGCTACTGATTCAAGTTACTATTACCCTTAATTATACATTTAAACATCTTTCATGCAAATTCTTGTGTTTAGACAAGGCTCGGAGGAGATTCTTGACAATTGTTAATAACCTGATTCTTTGGAAACAACTGCCTTGCTCTACTGCTGTGCATTATGAACTCTTATATTCTATTTCGTCATTCATCTAATTTACTTCCCTTGGGGGGTGGGTTGGATTTCTTCAATTAGATGTTCTCTTTTAAACAAAACTTCTCTACTTTACTCTTCTATACATGCCAACATGTTTACATTGGTTAATTCATGTGTTTAATGTTGTCTCTACAGCTTTACTTCAAAGCAACAGACCCATTCAGTGAGCGGTGGCAGAGTGCTTGGATCATCACTGCTTTCTGGGACATTCTTGCATTTGCATTGCTCTGCATTATCTGCTATCTCTGGGCTCCTTCTCAAAGCTCTCAAAGGTGCAGTGCTGTCTCAATATTTCTTTTGATGATGAAAATCTTTCTCAAGGAGAAATTATCGAAGAAAAAAAAATTGTTTCAGTTTGAAAAAAAAGTGCCGCTTTATCAATCTTCTGATGGTCAAGTTGATTATTTGATGGGTTCTTTTCCTTTCAAAATCATCTGGAATAACCACTGAGTTGTCAAATTGAATCTCTGACATTAGACTGGTTTAACGATGAATTTTAAAGTCTTGGCTTTTGTGGTTCTCTAGATGTTGCGGCAGATTTCAAGTGAGAAGTTTTTCCCACTTTTTTTTTCTTGAACTTGTGATTTTCCACTTTGTATATTTTATGTTCTGACTCTTGCTGGCAACTTTCTTAGGTATGCCTACTCTGAAGAATTAGGAGAAGAATATGACGAGGAAGAAGCTCAATCTCTTACCCGAGAAAAGCCAGATGGTGACATCAGTTTAGTCGAAAAGAAAGAAAAGAGTGTTGGAGGCACTCATGTTTTTGATGAAGATGGCGAGGCCGAAGAAGACAAGAGAGAGTGATCAGCTGAAAGATTCCTTTTTAGCAACCTTATTGAGCAGAGCAAAATCATTCTATCGATTAGAGCTCAGAGGTGATTATCTATCTGTTTTCTGTGCGCTCTGTGAGTGACATCCCTTTCACTTGGTCTCCGGATATCGAAATGTCGCCAGGGTTCTTGTTCCTCTTCACAAGATTAGCATTCTTTTTCCCCCACTGCTGATGCATGGCTAGGGCTGGGTTGCAAACGGCTGTCAGAGATACTGTAAATGCTGGTTTAAAACTACAAATATTGGATCTCCATGCGTAGCTGAAGCGTGTATCATAGTGATTTACTGACTTGTGATGCTCTAGAAATCTTAGGCATGTAACGTATTTTCCATGTGGTTACAGTTTGCACAGTTAATTTTTTGCTTTGTTATGTCT
>Ga0325401_1004013_pt1 | contig 13728 bp, 8 predicted proteins | sample PopdelMetagenome_FD_205666 | JGI IMG/M metagenome (GOLD analysis project Ga0325401, IMG submission 205666) | Populus deltoides microbial communities from Bellville, Georgia, United States - Xylem-PdKOR-R2 | ecosystem: Host-associated > Plants > Phyllosphere > Stem > Wood/Secondary xylem | place...
GGTGGAGGAAAGTCAGCTGGATAGGGGTCAGATGGTAGACCATTCGGTCTATGTCCAAGTCTGGTCTGAGGGCAATGAGACCTGGCTAGAGGGTATGGTTTTTGCTGGCAGGCTTTCCCTTGTTTCATATTTTAATTTCCTACAATTTTGACTCAAATCAACTTTGAATTTTAATATTTCTTCACTTAAACTTTAAAGAAGGTTTGGTGCAATAAATAGTATAGACTCGAGAGGAAGAAATTATTTTTCTTTTGCCTAGAAAGAGAGAGAGCCTGTGGAAAGAGAGAGATGAGTGCATGAACTAAAAGCAATTATTTTGAAATTGGATAGCCTTGCCATATTGATATTGTTAAAATATAAACAATTAAACTTGGCTATCATGAGCCACAGAAACCCTGCTCAACAGAACGGCTAACTAGTTGCTAAATTTGCTTTTGTAATTAGGTCAACGAGCAATAAGGCACATCTTTGCCTCTGTGTATAATTTGGATTGATTTACAGGACTTCATTGCAGCACTTTAGTAGTGTTTGGCTTGATATATAAGATAATGAATGAGACAGAAATCTAACTTATTTGATTTTAAAATGTTGAGATAAAATACATTTCTTTTTATTTTCAAAATTTAAATCAATATAATCTTAATTATACAAGATTATATATATATTAAATCCTTAAAATATATTATAAATGCAATCATAATTATTAAATCTCATTCTGGAGTCTAGTTTGAACCAAGTTTATTTTGAATTAATTTAAGCATTAATCTTATTAAATTCAAGTAATCAGATGACTCAATCAGTAATTTGATTGATTTGGTTAAATCTATGAGATTTAATAAGATCAATTTTTTTAAAAAAATTGTTTTTTAGATTTTTATTCAAAATGAAATTGTTTCATAACAAGTCATCTCCAAATATTTTTAAAAAAATTATTACAACATTATCATTTCAATTAAAATAAATATTATAGAATTAATTTGAATTAACTCAATTAATAGCGATTATGCATATAATTTGTAAATTATAAAGAATATAGACATTGCATTTTGAAAATAACCAAACTTTCACGCAAACGTATTAATGGTAGATGATTGTCCGCTAATAATCATAACGAATTAATTTAGAATCAGCATTTAGCTAGAAAGAAAGAACAAATTTTGAAGACCTAAAATTAAAGTTCTGGGGGTACTGTATGCAAACATGGAACAAAACTTCTTTCCCATTTATATTTGGTATTATAGTTGTCATTATTTTTTAAAGTATTTTTTTAATATATTAAAATTATTTTTTAATTTTTTAATTTTATGTTTGACATCAATATATTAAAATATCTAAAAATATAATTAAAAATAAAACATTTAATTTTTCAAAAACCAATTTTAAAAAATAAAAATAAAAAAATTCTATAAAAAAATATATGCATAAATTATTGTACAAGCCTAATAATTCATTCTTCACCCACACCTAACGATAGATCCTACATAATGTACGTGGGTGGCTTCATTATGATTACATGATTAGGGATCTTTTTATCATCTTTTTCAAAGGATTAAAAAACAAAAAAAAGTATCTTAAGGAATGTCTCTAGTACAATCATGGATCTAAAAATTCAAAAAAAAAAAAAACTTAATTCAAGCTAAATTTTAATTTAAATAAGTTAAGTTGAGAGATTGATTACACGAGAATTGTAATAGTTGCTAATGAGAGCAATCACCCTTTGTATTTATACCTTTAGGATTGTGTATAATACAACAGTGAAATATGTTATACATGATAACTATTTCTATATAAAGTATTTACATATATAAAGAGTCTAGGCTTTTTCCATAATTCACCCCGTTAAGTTGAAGGTGAAGACTCCACTTGAAGTTTGGATCCAAAATGAGCAAACGAGACTGGGGGGAGAGGCTTAGTAAGGGCATCAGCTAGTTGCTCATTTGAGGAGATAAATCGTACCTGAATTTCTTACTTAGCAACGCGATCACGGACAAAGTGATAGTCCACTTCAACATGTTTAGTGCGAGCATGAAACACTAGATTGACATATAAGAAAGTGGCCCTTAAATTATCACACCATAACATAGTCATGGATGAGGATGAGAGTTGAAGTTCTGACAATAACGAACGAATCCACAAAATTTCAACAGTACTACCGGCCAAGGCCTTGTATTCTGTCTCTGTAAAAGACCTAGCCATAGTGCATTGCTTCCTTGATTTTCAGGAAATAGGAGTAGAACCAAGATACACAAGATAGCCACTTGTCGATTTGTTATCATCAATATTGTTAGCCCAATCAGCGTAAGTGAAACCATGAAAAGACTATGAGGAATCCCGAATAATGTGTAGACCATAAGAAGTTATAGCTTGAAGGTAACGTAGGATCGTTTAACAGCATACCAATGATCCTCAGTAAGGGTATGCATAAATTAACATACCTCGTTAACTGCATAACAAATATCAGGTCTAGTAAAAGTAAGGTATTGTAGAGCCCTAACAATCTATCTATGTCATGTTGGATCAGAGTAAAGAGTACCAGACACAATGCCCAACTTAGACGAGGTACACAAAGGAGTATCAACTGGTTTACAAGAAATATTAGTTGCTCGTTGGATAATATCAAGTGCATACTTGTGTTGACTGAGTAACAAACCCACATAAGTAGACTTCACTTCAATGCCCATGAAGAAATGAATAGAGCCCAAGTCCCGAAGTCTAAATTCTAAACTCAGCAAAGTAATCAATCGTTAAAGCAAAGTCGGGTTACTCCTGATCAACAAAATATCATCAACATAAAAAAATAGATAAAATATAGCACCACCAAAGAAAAGAATAAAGAGAGAAGTATCAACCTTCGATGCTTGAAATCCAATGGAAACCAGAAACTCACTTAACTAGTTGTATCATGCCCGAGGCACTTGTTTCAAACCATGCAAAAATTTATGAAGACGAGACACGTGAGACGGGAATATAGGGTCAATAAAACCAGGTGGTTGTGTCATGCACACCTCCTCCTGAAGAATGCCATTCAAAAACGCATTACAGACACCCAACTGATGAATCGGCCAATCATAAGAGATAGCAATAGAGCACAAGTCAAACCGTTGTTGGCTTAACCACTAGACTAAATATCTCCAAATAATCAATCCCCTCTTGTTGAGTGAAACCTAGTACAACCTGTTGTGCTTTATATCATTCAACACGACCATCGGCATGCCTCTTAATCTTATAGACCCTATCGAATGTCAACTACATTCATAGACGAATCAAAAGGCATTAATGACCAAGTCTTATTACGGTGAAGGGCCTTAAGTTCATCTTGCATGGCTTGATGCCTGATTAAGTACCTGTCGGCATCCTTAAATGAAATTAGTTCTTGCTGGGGTAAAGAAGCATCTCGGTAGGTAAGTGAGACACTCAAGTAGGCAATTTTGGATGGACATAGGCAAAGTATCATGGAATGTGTGTGGACAACCTAAGATCGATTAGAAGACACATTGGTTGAGGATTGTTGAAGAGAGAATTGAGACAAATCAACACATAAATTAAGTCTAAGGGGAAAATAGAAGAACAAATTGTTGGTGAAGAGCTCAACAGAGGACCAAGCCGAGAGGGGAAATCAGGCCAAAAGGGAGAACCAGTAGGGGAAGTAGCAGGAGATATGTGCAAATCAAACATAACAGGGGACATAGAGGCTATACGCAAAGCAGGGAAGCCGATAATAGAGAGGACCACATCGGATAAAACAGGGGTCATAGGGTTTTTATATTCACTACTCCAGTCTGTTTGAACAAACTTAATTTTTAAAGAGAACCGGCGCTCAACGTGCGCCTAAAATCGATGAATGACAGCAAAAACATCAGATTTGGCAATCAAAAGATAACACCAAATAAACCTAGCATGAGCATCCATAAAAATAACAAAATAGCAAAATCCATCAGATGACAACATAGGGGAAGGACCTCAAACATCACTAAAAATCAAATCAAGAGGAGTTTGAGTTTGATGACCCGTAGTTTTTATTGCAGACAAGACGACTTACCCAAAAGGTATGCTGGACAATTAAAATTAAAAGGTTTTGATGTATAGTACACTTTTTCATTTGACACTAAAAAATTCAGAATATGCGGACTAGGATATCCAAGTCGACGACGCCAAACATCAGCTAAAACAGAGAGACGGGTAGATAAGAAGATTTGAGGCAATGACATTGCAGAGGACTCGGACAAAACATATAGACCATCTCTACTCTGACTGAGAAACAAAAAAGCACTTCCTTTATCATGAGATCCTTAACATAAAATACAAAGGGATGAAATTTAAAAAACATGTTATTCTTGTCATAACCCAATTTTGGGTTATTCCCCAAAATTCACTTTAAAAATCAAAATAAAATAAAGGCTAGCAACATGGAAAAAGCAGACTGGGAAATCAAGCTGCAATTTTTGGAGGAAATTAAAGACCTAATTGTACCCCATTCTGCCCCAAAATAGAGAGAAAATTCAAATTCAAGGTCAAATTAAATGATTATTGGATGAATTTGCATAAAAGTTAAGTGCGATGACATAATTAAATTTTTAATAGGCCAATTTGATTTAATCATGGGCCAAATTAAATTTTAAATATGTTTAAGAATTAATTTGGGTCCAATTGAAGGATTTAATTAAGTGCAAGGACTTAATTATACTTTAAATGGGTCAAATTAATTTTATTTGGGGCTTAATTGGTGAAAAATTAAGTTTGGGAGCCTAATTTGAGCTTAATTGAGGAGATTGGAAGTTTAAGAGACCAAATTTAATTTTTTTTAAGTTAATTGATTGAAATTAGGGGCCAAATTGCAAGAAAATTGAAGTTTTTGGGTCACTTAGGGGTTAAATTGAAGAAATTGACAGCCAAGGACCAATCTGCAAAAGGCACAAATATTTGGGGGCTTAATTGACAAAAACCGGGGGCAAAATTGAAGAAAATGAAAGCTTAATGGTCAATTAGGGGTTAAATTGACAAAATCTGAGACCAAGGATCATATCGTAAAAGGCGCGTAACTTCGGGGCTCCAATTGAAGTTCATCAGGGGCTTAATTGAAAAAGTTTAGGGTCAATTAGAGGTTCAATTGAAAGAAATTGAAAGAAGAAGGACTGAAATGAACTTTGGCCAAAACAGAATCCTGAACACTATTCATTATCTTCTTTTTCCCCGGAAAAACTGGTTCAGTCATCTCCTTTGCAGGTGCATTTAATGCACCTAACGTCCACCAAATTTGTCAAAACTTGCACGAAACTGATCACCAGACATCCCTCTACGTCAGGGTATGGTCTTCACCGGCTCACTGGCAAATAACCGGACGTGGCACCACCCCAAAGAGGCCAACTCATGCAGCCTGCAGCTGCAGATTTGACAATTTGATAGTGCACCATGCCTACTTTGAGCCAACGGTTGGGATCCTTCCCATCTGAATCAAGAGCTGAAATTTTTATGTATTGTAGAAAAGATTGCCCTCTTCCACCGCCTATAAATAAAGGTGGATTTTATGGCCTGAGGGAGGAGAAAATCAGGTCCAAAAATCACAAAAAACCAGCCTCCCCCTGTTTCCATTTTCCTTCTTTCCCCATCAGTCTTTTGCAGCTCTCTCTTTACCTCTCCACAGCTGCCTTCTCCGGCGAGGATACCAACAAACCCAGCCTATACACCACCACGAACACCAGCTCCACCATAGGAAGCCAGCACAACCACCAAGCAGCCACCACGACTCTCTCTCTCTTCTCCTTCCGGGCTTTTTCTCTATTTTGCAAACTTCTTTTTCCTGCGCAGTAGCAACTCTGCAGGCCAAGCTCTCCATCAACGCCGCCACCAGCCTCTCCACCAGCACGACCACAGGCCCTCACCACCTCAGGTGGTTCTCCATCCCTGCCTTGCATCAACCGCCCGCCCTTGTTGCTCACTGCTGCTGTCGCTGCATGCAGAAATAATTAGCTTTGGGCCGGGCCAGTTTTGACCCAACCCAAATGGCGAGGCTGGATCCGGCCCGGCCCCCATTTTAAAAAAAAAATCAAAAATTTTCAAAAAACATTTTAAAAAAAAAATGTGATTTTCTCAAATATTTTTCTACCAATTTTGCATAATATCGGGTTGTATATTTACATTGTAAAATACAACTTCGGTATTAAAATACCCGGTTTTTTCCGAAATATTTCAAAAAAATAAAATTTCAAAACATTTTAAAAAAGAAAAAAATATTTTATTGCATACGGCCAAATTCTAAAATTTTTCCAAGCATATTTTTCATTAAAAAAACAAAAATTGCATCTTTTTCATGTTAAAAAAAATAAAAAATGGATATCATAACCAGTTTATGATTATCCATTAGGATTTGGCCAACATGTCAAAAATCTTTTTCCAATCTTTTTTTTAGGATTCAGATGTAGACTTTAATATTTGTGGGGTGTAAAATTACACGATAAAATACACCCTCAAGTATTAAAGATAAAAAGTGTAAAAATACGATGTTAAGATTCAGACTTTAGAACGGTTAAGATTTAATCCGATAAGGTAGAGACTCTCTCACGAAGAGAGATCTGCCTTGAACCTTAGAAAAGACCAACGAATAGAAACCCGACTTAGAAAAAAAATCAAACAACAATGCAACTTACCTTAGGTAGGGTGCTCTGGGGGTGATGCGTCTTCCCCTTGCACAACCAGTCCCTTACCCAGACTCTCGCAGACCATAGGTTCCTAGTGACCATAATACTAGGTGGTGACTCCTAAACATTAATCATAATTTATGATTAAATCCAAAAAACCTTTCCAACACACAACACCTCACAACAGGAGACACGACAGAAAGCCTCTGCCGTCGCCAAATGACGTCGCGCCCTCGCGACAATTCTCAAGACAAAACTTCTAAACAGATATTAGAGGTTTTTAACGTTAGGAACATGTAAAATATTGGATAAAGTAAACGTGCGGTTGGTTAAAAAAATTTGAGAGTGAGCAATATTAGAGATAACAAGACCCTTACCATAGTCAACATGCAAGTGATATTTACCAATATAAGATTCTGAGCTCATCATACTCGTAAGATCCAGCATCACATGATGATTTGTATCTATAGCAAGAAACCAAGTAACAATAGCAGTTGTAAGAACATTATTAAATGCTAAATTAGCATTAGCTTGTAAATGATGAGTAGACAATTAAGGGCATTGTTGGGTGGCATGAAATCACAAAAGTATCATTCTTGATGTCTATGTGATTTGCTGTTAACAAAATCGGGTTGCAGGTTCTTATGTTGTTGCCTAAAACAAAGCTTATGCACAAGTGTCTTGTCCCTGTGCATATCCACCCTCCCTGTGCACAATCACATGATGTTGGCAAAATAATGGTGTCCTTGTTTAGGACGTAAGAATTAACAGATCTTCACGTGAATTTGGTTAAACCCGCTATTAACATCATAGGTTTTTTTTATCAGTTCATAAAAAAATTATTTACCAATTTGATCAATTGAACATGATGTATTTTTAATTTCAATCAATTTAATATAATGTATTATAAATTGCTATTTTATATTTTATTTTATTATGATAAAACAATGAAATTGTTGCTCTATCTCTCCTTATCAAACATAAAACTCTAACCACCATTTTTAGACAAACCTTTTTTATCAAACACCTAAAGAAAAAAAAGCTGTCAAACACCTTGTGATTTGTACAACTTTGATGCATTACTCATGGAATTGGTGACGGGAAAAACTCCTATTGAACCAGAATTGGAGAAAACAAGTACATAGTTTACTGGGTTTGCAGCAAACTGAAGAGCAAAGAGAGTGTGCTTGAAGTGGTGGACTCAAACATGTTCAAGGAGGATGCTATCAAAATGATAAGAATTGCACAACAAAAACCCAAAAGAGAGAATCTCGTGGAAAGAGAAAGAGAAACGATGTACACAAGAATGAGAGTGTGTGTTTGATGTTTCCTTCCATTTGTAATATATTATACACAAGGATAATAATGTCATTTTATACCATTTAAAATTTTAAATTGACTAGGAAAATAAAGTGTAATTTCATAAATCATGCATGGAGTCAAAGCAAAAAAACAATCAAAAATTTTTTTAAATTAAAAATATAACTTACTTGACCGAATTAATAATAAGAAGAAATTAATGAATCGAGGAAAACACAAGATACAAATACTAAGTTTAAGAGAAAGTTTGGTAATCTGGTACTTTTTGTTTTTCTCTTAACCACAAAGAAAAAGTTATTTGATTAGCAAAATAATTTATATGTTTTTACATTAAGCTTCATATATAATTTTGTTTTAGATATTATTTTTGTAGAAATTAAAATAATATATTTTTCATTCATGAAGACTTGTTTTTTATTTATTTTGCATGCAAGAATTCATCTCACAACGGTTTTAAATAAACATATATTTTTAAAAAACCTACTATTTTTAAAAAATAACGTCTAAAATTGTTTTTTGTTAAATCAATTTGTAATTATAATCATAAAAATTATCACAACATCAAAAGACACATTATACCATGAACCATGCTTAACAGGGAATGAAAGTACTTAATATAACTCCTTCAAAAATCATCATTTTCAATATATGTGTGTCTATATATTGTATTGTATTGTATCATTTACCAAGAAAATCTCAGTCAATTGGACTGCATTTTCCAAATTTTCTAGGTGAACATTAAGCCCACAACTTATAGTGTGGGGCATTCCGAAATTAATGTTCCAAAACTTTAGCTCACTTCCAACAGGACACTTGAAAGGCACGGTCTCTCTCTCGCTCACAAATCACATGCAGCTTTCGCTGGTTGCATCTGAATTTAGCCACCATGAACTAGGTTTTGGTTGTTTCTCTCAAAAGAGAAGGAGGAAAGAGATGGAAGATGTCATATATATTCAACAATGTCTGTTTAAGATTTATGGTAGCTTGTCTTGATCATATCTCAATCTGCCAACACAACAGTTGTGGTGTAACACTTCACCGACTGATGTTTGGTCATTTGCTCCCTCGTAACAAGTTCTTGGTATAATTGCACTAAGAGAATTACTAATTTTTAATGTTTTCTCAATCAAATATTTTGTTTTCCTTCCAATATACTATTTTTTTTCAAAATAGTTAATCAAATATTTTCCATCCAACTATATATGATCGAACTAAGTATAAGATAACAAAGAGATATTTTTTTTATTTGTCTTTTCATTCTTAGAGGAAACTTTTTCTCTCAAATTATTTTACTTTGTTAAAAGTTAGATCAGTATACTTGTACTGTAATTATTCCCAACAAGCTCTCATGGGCAGACCACATCTTTTTGCTCCTCTCTCTTCTCCCAGCTTGAAGAAGCTTGTACTGATCCAGCTCTTGAAATTCTATGATCGGTTCATGGTTGTGGAGTAATTATACCAGTGGGATTTTTTGGTGTTAATTTATAATAATTATTATAAATCGTATTATATGGGTCAAAGCGCAACCAATATGCACATTGGCTTTAAAATCTACCATTTTAGAAAGTTAAATTAACCCTTAAAACAATAAATTAAGGACAAATCTCCAGCTCTATATAAATCACAAGAATTTGTCTACAAAAGATTTGTTTCACTCGTATTGTTAATTAACCCTTATAGGTACCATATATAGGATCTCAATTGCTCTTCATGAATACTAATTTGTATAAAAATGGCTTGTTTAATATTCGATCCAAGAGATAATTAGGTTCAGTTTTCGAAAATTGGTCGAAGATCATTGGTGGAAAAAAAATGTTACAAAATACAAATTGGGTTCTGAAATAAAATATAAAAGTCATTATCTTTATTTCGTTCAATTAAATGACCTATGACCTAGCCCAAGATTACAACATCACACCAACCTTAGGCAGAGGTGCCTACGAGGTCCATAGTACAAGAGTATGAAATCCTCAACCTAGCTAAAGGGCCAAACACTAGCAGTAAATGGAGCAAACTGAAAATACACAACACAGGCTCAAGTCGGAGTACAAATTGCCACTTCAAGTTTATGCTCTATTTTTTTTTTCTTTTTTTTTTATCATCAATTCTTTGTTTTGTTAACTATCACTTGACAAAAAAGAAAAATGACACTCCGACTTGAAACCCTGTTTCTCTTACTTTTACACAAGAGCAGCACTAAACTTCAGTCTCGTTAATAGAGTTTCTCGCTACTTCATTCATGGTAATTAAAAGAAACAAAAGAATATATTTAACACCACAAGTTGCTAGAAAAAAAAAGATAGGACAAAAATAAAATAACTAAACTAATGGGGCTAATGTGTAATTGCCTAGAGTTAATACTATAAGAACCCCAAATCTTTCTCTTTTAGAGACGGCTGCATAGAGAAGAAAAGAGAGGGAAGGTTTCAATTCTTTTAACTAAAAATTGAGAGAAAATGCATTCAAACTGAAGGGTATTTGAGTGAGATTAGCCTGGTAGTGAGGAAACAACATCATTGCAAGAATAAAATAAAAATAAGTGAAGAAATTTAAAAAATAAAAGGAGTTGAGAACCGGTCAAAAAGGAAAAAAGAGGGAGTGCTGACAAATTTTGATTAATTAAGGATCGTAACTCACTTTATCATCAGGTGAAGGATTTTAAGCTTGATTTCATAATTTATATTCAATTCGATTTAGAATTCATGAGAAAAATTAGGGGAAAGGAGGAATTTTCCTTCCTTGATGAAATTGGAATGAGAAATGATGAAAACAACTTAAAATAATAAGTAATTGAAAAAACAAATCTTGGTGTTGTAAAGGATTCGGTGCCGGTATAAAGAGAGAAAATTAAGAATTTTTTTAAAGAAATGCATGAATATTGTTTTGTCATGATTATTATAGCTTGTGTTGAAATACAATAAATGATTGAAAAGAAATAGGAATTTTATATTTAATGGTAACGGAAAGACTTAATTAAGCTTGAATTATGAATATTTAAGTTATGGAATTATGGAATTTTGCACACAAAAAACAACTTGCAATATTATGATGAAGGAATATTATTAAATTTGGGTAGGAAAAATAATTGTATTGAATGGTGAGAAATATGAAGAAAAAAACACTTCATTGCATGTTAAAAGAAAGGAATTGAAAAATAGGGCAGCTTTATTGTCCAACTTCTAGTCAGATTTAGAACTCAATAGTGATTAAAAACTGGAATAATTTCTACATGAAAGTCAAAGTAGGGGACGATATATTTCCAATAAAATTGACCTCATTTAAATTAGAGTTATTATACTTCATATATAAATTAAAAATCAAAGGAAGGTTAGACTAAAATTTGCTAAATATTTATGATGTTACAATTAAAAATAATCTTGGACTTGTTAATGAAAATAATTAAGTTCCTTCCTTTTTATGGAGGAGTTGCAGCCTATAACTCAATTTTAAAAAGAAACAAATTGTATATGAAACTAGAATTTTAGTCTTAGCTATGTTTTAAATAAGAATTAGTTTAAAAATATAAAATAGTATTGAATTATATCAAGTCATTAAATAAAATGATGGTCAATAAGAATATGAAGTAACCGAAAATGGAATGATAGATGATATTATTTTTATTAGTACATGAGAGATTATAGAATTCACTTAACAATAGAGGATTGGTTTACTAGCTCATTCTCAACATCTTACAACTAAAACTTTATTTAATTGTGTTTATAATTCTTTCTTAAATGAAAAATAATTGTAATTTAAAAAACTAGTTATCTTGATAAATGGGACTGATGCCCTAATTACTAGGCAAATAAAAAACTAGTTACTTTGGTAAATAAAACTAGTGTCCTGATTAATGGACAAATGAGAAACTAGTTATCCTGGTAAATAAGACCTGTAATCAATTCTTAATATAGTAATAATTTGTCTAGGCGCACACCCCATTTTCCAACCCAAAAAGCTCTCAATTTTTTTTAAGTTTTAGAATAAATTTCTCTTTAAATAAATTTATTAAAATAATATTTAAACAATTATATAATTACTTCATAGTTTTAATAAGATTAAAGCTTTTTATGATAATATTAATTATTATATTATGATTAATTATATATTAAACTAATATGCAGAAAAAATTAATACTTTTTCAATATGAATAGATATCTAAGAATTTAAAACTCGTATATAATAAAATTTAAACTCGTAATTATTTAATTAGTAAAGTTTTGATATTATATTAAAAGTTATTTTAATTTAATAAATTAAAATTTTAAATAAATTAATAAGATATAATTTATATTATTCTATAATATGAATAATATTTAGACAGCTCAAAGGCCTTTCTACTTGAACACTTGGAAAATTTCTAAACTTTTATAATTTATTAAATTAATAAAATATAATTTATATTATCTTATAATAAGACAGCTTAAGAGTTCCTGCACCTCGAAAAGTCCCTCATCTTTCATAATTTTCCTGGTATGATATCATAGTCAATTGATTTTATTAGAATGGACGTCCTACTTATCCTTCATTTCTTAAATAAGTATTTTCGTTTAAATATTAAACACTGAGGTGGTCTGACAAGCAGTGGATTATTGTTCCCTTGGTTGGTTTGATGTTAGCTTACGCCGAACATTGGTGGTCTTAATTGAAAGGCTAAGTCAAGATTAAACATTAATTATACTATATTTATTGCTCCCACAAATTTCTTCTATGGATTCCACATTAAATATAATTAAATTTTTTTATATTATAATAACAATTATTTTTCAAAATATTTTTTATTCAAAAATATATCTAAAAAATATCTTTTTCACTTTTAAAATTTTATTTTTTATATTATTATATTAAAAAATTCTATAAACATGTGGCCAACCATGTTTTCAAATAAACTCTTTAGTAAGGTTCCTGGAAATTTCCAAGTGATAAATAAATCTAGAATAAGGATGAATATCTTATCTTTTATTACATGTTATAATTCAATTTTTTCTACGGATATTATATATTACAAATAAAATATGTTTATATATATATATATATATATATATATATATATATATATATATATATTCTTGAAAAGAAAACCAAAAATATTTTTTTTTTATAAGAGTAACAATTAGTTATCATATAACAATTTCTAAGACTCAAGCAATAGCAAACAATTTTTGGCTAAAAAAGTTTAATTCAGCTTCTCCTCAATTACTTTATACGCATTTACCAATAAGTTTACTCCGATACCTTATTTTTCTTATATATATATATATATATATATATATATATATATATATATATAACCAAATTGAGAACAAGTATGTGAAGTGCTAATAGAATTCTAATGAAAGAAGGAATTCTTAAAAGATATGTTTTGTAATTAAAATTATATATTTTTTTATTAACATGAATGTTCGGATTATCTTGTATTACGCTTGATTAATATTATAAAATTAAATGAATTTAATATTCTTCTTCTTATAAAATTTGGGTAGCGTATATATATTAATTTCTAGTAGGTCAATAACATTACAAAATTGAATGAATTTGACATGAATGTGATGCAAAAACTATGTCATTACTTAAATTGGTGTTTTTTTATAAAGAAAAAATCCATTGCTTAGGTTGCCTTACTGACCCACATTCATGGGTGAACGATATTGGGCCTGATCAATTCCGAGTTGATTCTTATAAAAATGTATTTATCTCAGAGACAATTTTCTAATCCTTTTTTTATCTTTTCAAAACATAATTTTCATTTATTCCTCCATAATTAGAAACGATGTTG
>Ga0325401_1004014_pt1 | contig 13727 bp, 11 predicted proteins | sample PopdelMetagenome_FD_205666 | JGI IMG/M metagenome (GOLD analysis project Ga0325401, IMG submission 205666) | Populus deltoides microbial communities from Bellville, Georgia, United States - Xylem-PdKOR-R2 | ecosystem: Host-associated > Plants > Phyllosphere > Stem > Wood/Secondary xylem | place...
GGCGGCAGCCACCCGCCGATGATCGACACCCGCACGGGTCAGGCGCGGTGCGCCAGGTACCAGCCGATGAGGGCCCGGGTGGAGGAGTCCTGGGACTGCAGTGCCTCGTCGTCGCCGGTCAGCGCGGGGGCGATCTGCAGGGCGAGCTGCTTGCCCAGCTCGACGCCCCACTGGTCGAAGCTGTCGATGCCCCACACCGCGCCCTGGGTGAAGGTGATGTGCTCGTAGAGGGCGATCAGCTGCCCGAGCACCGAGGGCGTGAGCGACGCGGCCATGATCGAGGTGGTCGGCCGGTTGCCGGTGAACACCCGCGCCGGGACGACGTCCTCCGCCGTCCCCTCGGCGCGCACCTCGTCGGCGGTCTTGCCGAACGCCAGCGCCTTGGTCTGGGCGAAGAAGTTCGACAGCAGCAGGGCGTGCACGTCGGTGTCGCCGTCGGTCAGCGGGTGCTGCGGGGTGGCGAAGGCGACGAAGTCGGCCGGGATGAGCCGGGTGCCCTGGTGGATCAGCTGGTAGAAGGCGTGCTGGCCGTTGGTGCCGGGCTCGCCCCAGAAGATCTCGCCCGTGTCGCAGGTGACCGCCTCGCCGTCCCAGCGCACGCCCTTGCCGTTGCTCTCCATCGTGAGCTGCTGCAGGTAGGCCGGGAAGCGGTGCAGGTACTGGCTGTAGGGCAGCACCGCGTGGGTGTGCGCGCCGAGGAAGTTGACGTACCAGACGTTCAGCAGGCCCATGAGCAGCGGCACGTTCCGCTCCAGCGGCGTGCTGCGCACGTGCTCGTCGACGGCGTGGAAGCCGGCCAGGAACTCGGCGAACCGCTCGGGCCCGATCGCGACGGCCAGCGAGGTGCCGATGGCCGAGTCGACCGAGTAGCGCCCGCCCACCCAGTCCCAGAAGCCGAAGGCGTTGTCGGTGTCGATGCCGAAGTCGGCCACCTTCTCCAGGGCCGTGGAGACGGCGACGAAGTGCTTGGCCACGGCCGACCGGCGCTCGTCGTCGGAGTTCGGGGTGCCGAGCCCGTCCCACAGCCACTGCCGGGCCAGCCGGGCGTTGGTGAGGGTCTCCAGCGTGCCGAAGGTCTTCGACGCGACGATGAACAGCGTGGTGGCCGGGTCGAGGTCGCGCACGGTCTCGGCCAGGTCTGTGGGGTCGATGTTGGAGACGAAGCGGCAGGTCAGGCCGTCCTGCCGGTAGGCGGCCAGGGCCTCGTAGGCCATGACCGGCCCGAGGTCGGAACCGCCGATGCCGATGTTGACGACCGTGGCGATGCGCTGCCCGGTGACCCCGGTCCACTCCCCCGACCGCACCTTCTCGGCGAAGGCGTAGACCTTGGCCAGCTCGGCCTGGACGTCGGCGTCGACGTCCTGGCCGTCGACGGTCAGCGGGTCGAGCCCGGCCGGCCGGCGCAGTGCGGTGTGCAGCACCGCGCGGTCCTCGGTGACGTTGATGTGCTCGCCGGCGAACATCGCCTGCAGCCGGTCGGTGACGCCGGTCTGCTCGGCGAGGTCGCGCAGCAGGGCCAGCGTCTCGTCGGTGACGAGGTTCTTCGACAGGTCGACGTGCAGGTCGGCGAGGTCGAGGGTGAACCGCTCGGCGCGGCCGGGGTCGGCGTCGAACCAGCCGCGCAGGTCGGGGGTGAGCGCGTCGCGGTGGGCCAGCAGCGCCGTCCAGGCAGCGGTGGACGTGGGGTCGTGCGAGGGGGTGGCCACGGGGAGGACTCCTGGGGTCGGGGCGGACGCGGACGACGCTAGGGCAGCCGGGGGCGCACCGCGCGGGCGGCGCCCACCGGGGCGTCGCTGCGCCCGTGCCGGCCCTCGGCGAGCTGGACGGCGCTGACCACCAGCCCGAAGTGGCTGAACGCCTGCGGGGTGTTGCCCAGCTGCCGGTGGCCGGCGGGGTCCCACTCCTCGCTGAGCAGGCCGACGTCGTTGGTGCAGCCGAGCAGCCGCTCGAACAGCGCGACCGCGTCGTCGCGGCGCCCGACCGCGTGCAGGGCGTCGACCAGCCAGAACGAGCAGGCCAGGAACACGCCCTCGGCGCCGGGCAGGCCGTCGCCGCTGCTCTCGGGGCGGTAGCGGAGCACCAGGCCGTCCTGGGTGAGGTCGCGCTCGATCGCCTCCACCGTGGCGGCGACCACCGGGTGGTCCGGCGGCAGGAACCCCACGCGGGGCACCAGCAGCAGGGCGGCGTCGAGCTCGGTGGAGCCGTAGGACTGCACCAGGTGGCCGTCGTGCACGCCCTGGTCCATCACCTGGGCGTGGATGGTGTCGCGCACCTGCTCCCAGTGCTCGACCGGACCGCTCAACCCGTGCTCGCGCACCCCGCGCACCATGCGGTCGAAGGCCACCCAGGCCATGACCTTGGAGTGCACGAAGTGCCGGGGCTCGCCGCGCTGCTCCCACAGGCCCGAGTCGGGCTGCTGCCACTGCTGCTCGAGGTGGTCGATGAGCGCGCACTGCAGGTCCCAGGCCTCGTCGACGCTGCCCAGCCCGGCCGTGCGGGCCAGGTGCAGACCGTCGAGCACCTCGCCGACGACGTCGAGCTGCAGCTGCGCGGCCGCCGCGTTGCCCGTGCGCACCGGGCGCGAGCCACCCCACCCGGCCAGCCAGTCGAGCTCGAGCTCGGGCAGCCGCCGCGTGCCGTCGACGGCGTACATGATCTGCAGGTCGGCCGGGTCGCCGGCCACCGCGCGCAGCAGCCAGCGGCGCCACGCCGCGGCCTCGTCGGTGTGCCCGGCGGCGAGCAGGGCCTGCAGCGTGTAGGTGGAGTCGCGCAGCCAGCTGTACCGGTAGTCCCAGTTGCGCGGCCCGCCCGGCTGCTCGGGCAGCGAGGTGGTGACGGCGGCGACGATGCCCCCGGTGGGCGCGTGGGTCAGCGCGCGCAGGGTGATCAGCGAGCGGGTGACGTCGTCGGCCCAGCGGCCGCCCACGCGGTCGCCGGCGGCCACCCACTCCTCCCAGCCGGCGACGGTCTCGGCCAGGGCCCGCTCGGGGTCGACCTCGGGCGGGGCGTCGTGGTGGCCCGGGGCCCAGGTGAGCACGAACGGGACCCGCTCCCCCGCCCGCACGGTGAACTCCGAGACGGTGCTGCGGTCGCGGCCCTCCAGCGGCGCCGGCGTGCTGAGCCACAGCGCGTCCGGGCCGGCCAGGGCCTGCAGCCGGGCGCCGCGCCGGCGCACCCAGGGCACCACCCGGCCGTAGTCGAAGCGGATGGTCAGCTCCGAGCGCATCGCCACCTCGCCGGACACGCCCTCCACCACGCGGACGACGTCGGGGTAGCGCCCGCGCAGCGGCATGAGGTCCACCACGCGCACGGTGCCGCCGGGCAGCGCCCACTCGGTCTCCAGCACGAGGGTGTCGCCGCGGTAGCGGCGCGACGTGCAGCGCCCTCCCTCCGCCGGGGCCAGCAGCCAGCGGCCGGCGTCGGGGGTGTCCAGCAGGGCGGCGAAGCACGACGGGGAGTCGAAGCGGGGCAGGCACAGCCAGTCCAGCGACCCCTCGGCGTCCACCAGGGCGGCGGTCTGCAGGTCACCGATCACGGCCAGGTCCTCGATGGGGGTCACGGCGGCGATCATGCGTCCGCGACCGGCCCCGCGCACGCCGGTCCAGCGGATCGGCAGCCGACGTCGATCAGCCGGCCAGGTCCGGGCGCTCGGCGCGCAGCTGGGCCTGGATCTCGCGCAGCAGCCGCAGCTGCTCGTCGGAGTCGCGCGAGAGGTCGACCTGCTCCTCGTGCGTGAAGTCGTCCTGGGTGCGGATCACCACCGCGGCGATGCGGCCGACGATGACGCCGATGCCGATGATGCCGGCGAACATGGTCAGCACGCCGATCACCCGGCCGGCCACCGTGAGCGGGAACAGGTCGCCGTAGCCCGTGGTCGTCGTGGTGACGAAGGCCCACCAGATCGAGTCCCCGACCCCCCAGCCCTCCAGCGCGCTCACCGAGACCGCCGACAGCAGGACCACCGTCAGGTAGAGCCCGACGGCGAGCGGGGTGCGGTTGGCGCAGGCGATCAGCGCCGACGTGGCACGAGCGAGCACGGTGGACCTCCTCGGGACCGGGTGGGTGAGGACATCCTGGACGACACCGACCCGGTACGGGCACGGCGGGCGCTCAGGCCGCGGGGTCCTCCGGGGCGGAACCGGCCGGGAGCGCCGCTGCGGACGAGTTGCCGGGCGTGGGCAGCCAGCGGCCCCACCAGCGCAGCACGTGCTCCAGGCGGGCCAGCCGGTGCCGCGGGCGGCCCGACCGGCTCAGCTCGTGGCCCTCGCCGGGGAACAGCAGCAGCTCGGTGTGCACCCCGCGGCGCTTGAGCTCCACGTACAGGCGGGTGCCCTGCTCGAGGGGGCAGCGCCAGTCCTCCTCCGAGTGCACCACCAGCGTCGGGGTGGTGATCCGGTGCGCCCCGGCCATCGCCGACTGCTCGGCGACGCGCGCCGGGTCGGTGCCCAGGTACTGGTCGGCGAAGAAGAACCCGATGTCGCTGGACCCCACGAAGCTGACCGGGTCGTTGAAGGCGCGCTCGCTGACCGCGGCGGCGAACCGCTGCGTGCGGCCCAGCAGCAGGGTGGTCATGTACCCGCCGTAGGAGCCGCCCATGATCCCGACCCGGGTGTCGTCGAGGTCGGGCTCCTGCAGCGCCTCGTCGAGGAAGGCCAGCACGTCGTCCGCGTCGAGCTCGCCCAGGTGCTCCTTGACCACGCGGCCGTGCTCCTGGCCGTAGCCCGAGGAGCCGCGCGGGTTGCACTGCAGCACGGCGTAGCCGGCCTCGACGTAGGCCTGGGTCTCGTCGAGCAGGGTCCAGCCGTACTGGCTGTACGGCCCGCCGTGCACGGTGAGCAGCACCGGGTGCGGCCCGGGCCCGGACGGCGTGGTGACCCAGCCGTGCACGGGGTAGCCGTCCGGCGCGGTGGCGGTCTTCTCGCGCATGGCGTGCAGCCGGCCGGTGGCCTGCAGCCGACCGCCGAACTCGGTGAGCAGCCGACGGCGGCCCGGGGTGATCGCCAGCAGCTCGCCGGCCGAGCGGTCGTGGGCCACGGTGGCGACGACGACCCCGCCGCCGACCCCGATCCCCCGGGTGGTGAACGGGCCGTCGACCAGCGCCTCCGGCTCGCCGCCGGCCAGCGGCACCCGCAGCAGCTCGACCGCACCCTGCTTCTGGACGGCGACGAACGCGTCGCCGTCGGCCACCACGACCCGGCCGAAGTCGTGGCCCAGGTCGTGCCACTCGGGGTCCAGCAGCGGCTGGGGGTGCCCGCCGGCGGCGTCGACCCGGCACAGGGTGGTGTTGCGGGCGACGAAGTCCAGGCCGTCGGGGCCCAGGTCGGGCTGCGCGGCGAGGTAGAGGGTGCGCCCGTCGGGGTCGCCCGGGTCGTAGGTGGGTGCCGAGCAGGCCGAGCGGGACTCGGTGACCCGGCGCAGGTGCGAGCCGTCGGGCCGGCAGGCGTACACGTCGGTGACCAGGTCGCGGTCGGCGCGGGCGTGCCGGGCGGACACGAAGACCAGCTCGCTGCCCGACGGGTGCCAGGCGACGTCGGAGTCGTCGTGGTCGCCGGAGGTCACCTGCACCGGCTCGGGCACGGGGACGACGTCGTCGGTGTCGTCGGGCAGCTCGAGCACGAACACGTGCCGGCGCCGGTCGACGGTGAACCCCAGGTCGTCGGCCCGGTACTGCAGGGTGGTGATCAACCGGGGCGCCTCGGCGTCGGCGTCCACGCCGTCCTCGGTGCCGTAGCGGCCCGGCTCGGGCACGCGCGCGGTGTAGGCCAGGTGGGTCGACCCCGGCGACCACACCGGGGCGCCGGCGCCCAGCGGGTGGTCGGTGATCCGGCGGGCCTCGCCGCCGCCGGTAGGCAGCACGTGCAGCTGGGGGCTGCCGCCGCTCTCGGCGCCGAGGAAGGCCAGCCAGCGGCCGTCCGGGGAGAACACCGGTGCCGAGTCGCGGTGGCCGTGGGTGAGCGGCCGGGCCGGGCCGGAGGCGTCGGTGGGCACGGCCCACAGCTGGCTCCGGTACTCGTCGCCGTCGAGGTCGAGGCGGGTGACCGCGACGACGGCGGTGGTGCCGTCCGGGGACACCGTGGCCGCCCCCGGGGTGCGCAGGAGGGCGAGGTCGGCAGGCCGCATGGGCAGACGCTAACCCAGTGCTGTCCGTGAGCCCGGCTAAGTGCCTAGGGTGCAGCCATGGTGCGACGGGTGTTCGTGGGCGGTCGGGTCGTGGACGGCACGGGGGCGCCGGCCGCGCCGGCCGACGTCGCGGTGCAGGACGGCCGCGTGGTGGAGGTCGGCACCGGTCTGGACGGCGACGAGGCGGTCGACTGCACCGGGGCCACGGTGCTGCCCGGCCTGTTCGACTGCCACGTGCACGTGCTGATGAGCGGTGTGGACACCCTGCGCCAGCTGCAGACCCCCTACAGCCAGGTCTACTTCGAGGCGGTGCGCAACCTGCGCCGCACGCTGGCGCTGGGCATCACGTCGGTGCGCGACGCGGCCGGTGCCGACCTGGGTGTGGCCGAGGCGGTGCGCTCGGGCCTGGTGCGCGGCCCGCGGATGCAGATCTCGCTGGCCATGATCAGCCAGACCGGCGGGCACGCCGACGACTGGCACGTGTGCGGCGCCGAGACCCCGCTGCTGCCCCCCACCCCCGGCCGACCGAGCGGCATCTGCGACGGCCCCGACGAGGTGCGGCGCACCGTGCGCACCCTGGTGCGGGCCGGCGCCGACGTGCTGAAGGTGGCCACGAGCGGCGGCGTCCTGTCCCCGCGCGACGACCCGCGGCACCCGCACTTCCGGCCCGCCGAGCTGGCGGTGCTCGTGGAGGAGGCCGAGGCCGCCGGGCTGGCCGTCATGGCCCACGCGCAGGGTGCCGACGGGATCAAGAACGCCGTGCGGGCCGGCATCCGCTCCATCGAGCACGGCATCTTCCTCGACGACGAGGCGATCGAGCTGATGCTGGCGCACGGCACCTGGCTGGTGCCCACGCTGTCCGCGCCGCGGGCGGTGCTGGCCGCGGTCGCCGCCGGGGCCGCGCTGCCGCAGGCCGTCGTCGACAAGGCGGTCGCGGTGCAGGCCCAGCACGACGAGTCGGTGTCCCGGGCGCACGCCGCCGGTGTGCGCATCGCGATGGGCACCGACTCGGGTGTCGGCCCGCACGGCGAGAACCTCGGCGAGCTGCAGCTGATGGCCGACCGGGGCATGTCCACCGAGGCCATCTGGCACGCCACCACCCTGTCCGCGGCCCGGCTGCTGCGCGTGGACGACGAGCTGGGCTCGCTGGAGCCGGGCAAGCGGGCCGACGTCGTGGTGCTGGAAGGCACCGCCGACGACCTGTCCGGCCTGGCCGGGCGGGTGCGCGAGGTCTGGCAGGACGGCGAGCGGGTGGTCGCCGGCGGCCGGGTCGCCGACCCGGCCGCCTGAGCGACCGCCGCCGCTACTGCTGGTCGGTCCCGCCCCGCTGCGTGCCGGCCTCGGCCTCGGGGGAGGCGGTGTGCTCGTCGGACGACGGCTCCGCCGGGCCCACGCCGGTGCCCTCGGCAGGCGGCAGCTGACCCCGGGTCTTGACCAGCGAGGCGACCGTGGCGACCACGAGGACGCCGAGGATGACCACCAGCGACAGCCAGATCGGGATCTCGGGGACGGACTCGATCGGCTCGCCGTCGTTGATGAACGGCAGCGTGTTCTCGTGGACCGCCTCGAGGACCAGCTTGACGCCGATGAAGGCCAGGATGACGGCGAGGCCGTAGGACAGGTAGACCAGCCGCTTGAGCAGGCCGCCGAGCAGGAAGTACAGCTGCCGCAGGCCCATGAGGGCGAACACGTTGGCGGTGAAGACGATGAACGCCTCGCGGGTGAGCCCGAAGATGGCCGGGATCGAGTCCAGCGCGAAGAGCAGGTCGGTGGTGCCCAGCGCCAGGAACACCACGATCATCGGCGTCCACAGCTTCTTGCCGCCGCGCTCGACGCGGATCTTGTTGCCCTCGAAGTCCTTGGTCAGCGGCAGCACCTTGCGCAGCCGCCGGATGAGGGCGTTCTCCTCGTAGTCCTCGTCCTCGCCGTGCCCGCGCACCAGGTTGATCGCGGTGTACACCAGGAACGCGCCGAAGATGTAGAACACCCAGGTGAAGCGCTCGATCACCGCGGCGCCCAGCAGGATGAAGATGCCGCGCAGCACCAGCGCGATGATGATCCCGACCATCAGGACCTCTTGCTGCAGCTTCCGGGGCACCTGGAAGCGGGCCATGATGATCACGAAGACGAACAGGTTGTCCACCGACAGCGAGTACTCGGTGAGCCAGCCGGCGTAGAACTGGGTGGCGAAGTCGCCGTTGGTGACCGCCAGCAGCACCAGCCCGAACACCAGCGCCAGCGCGATGTAGAAGGTCACCCAGATGCTGGCCTCGCGGACCGACGGCTCGTGCGGGCGGCGGGCCACGAGCGCGAGGTCGGCGAGCAGCAGGACCGTGAGCGCGATGAACGTGCCGACTTCGAACCAGACCGGTAGCTCCACGTCGCGCCACACTACGGGCGGGCCTGGGTGGCCGCTGTGCGGTCGGCAGTGGTGTCCGACGCACCACGACGAGGGGCCCACCGGACGTCTCGTCCGGTGGGCCCCTCGGGGTGCTGCTGCAGGTCAGTCGCCGGAGCGGCCGTCCACCACGCCGGCCGTGCGACCGGTGGCGGGGGCGTCCCCGCGGGCACCGGCCGGGCTGCCGTCGCGGTCGCCGGGACCCTGGGCGTGCAGGCCGTCGCGGCCGGCGCCCTTGTCCTCCAGGCCGGTCGGGCTGGCGTGCCCGGCGGCGGCGTCCTTCTTGTTCTTGCGCAGGCTGAGCACGGTGGTGACCACCAGGGTCGCGAGGATGACCAGCAACGAGAGCCAGGTCGGGATCTCGGGGATGACCGTGATGTGCTCACCGCCGTTGATGAACGGCAGCTCGTTGGTGTGCAGGGCGTGGATGACCAGCTTGATGCCGATGAACCCCAGGATCACCGCCAGGCCGTAGGCCAGGTACACCAGCCGGTCCAGCAGCCCGTCGATGAGGAAGAACAGCTGGCGCAGGCCCAGCAGCGAGAACGCGTTGGCGGTGAACACCAAGAAGGTCTCCTGGGTCAGCCCGAAGATGGCCGGGATCGAGTCGACGGCGAAGATGACGTCGGCGGTGCCGATCGCGATCAGGGCGATCATCAGCGGGGTGATGAACCGCTTGCCGTCGATGCGGGTGGTCAGCTTGTCCGAGTGGTACTCGTCCGTGGTCGGGATGACCTTGCGGACCAGCTTCAGGACGCCGTTCTCCTTGTACTCCTCGTCGTCGTCGTGGCCGCCGCTGCGGGCCTGCACGACGGCGGTGTAGATGAGGATGGCGCCGAAGAGGTAGAACACCCAGCTGAAGTTCTCGATGGCCGCGGCGCCCACGAAGATGAAGATCGTGCGCAGCACGAGGGCGAAGGCGATGCCGAACAGCAGCACCTTCTGCTGCAGCTCCCGGGGCACCCCGAAGCTGGCCATGATCAGCACGAAGACGAAGAGGTTGTCGACGGACAACGCCTTCTCGGTCACGTAGCCAGCGAAGTACTCACCGCCGAACGTGCCGCCGGCGAAGACGAGCACGCCGAGGCCGAACAGGATCGCGATGCCCACGTAGACGGCCGACCAGGTGGCCGACTCCTTGAGCGAGGGGGCGTGGGGGGTGCGCACGTGGCCGACGAAGTCGAAGACGATCATCCCGACGATCGCGGCGACGGTGACGGCCCACACCCAGAAGGGGACGTCCATGGTGTTCCTCCGGTAGGTCTGGCAGCAGTGGTCAGCACCGGAGGTCTCTCCCGCCGGCCCGTGGGCCGGCCGACAGCGCCGGGGACGTCGACGTCCCGTGTTGACGACTGCTGCCGCGGGGGATACTCCCCTCCCTTGCGAGCCAGTTGTGCGCAACAGGGGTCGAGTGCAAACGACAACCAGTTGCGCCCGGCTCGGAGGGGTGAACGAGCACGGGTGCCGCAGAGTTCCCGCTCAGCCCCCGCTGGGCAGCCGGACGACGAACCGGGCCCCGGAGGTCGCTGGTTCGCACGTCACGTCCCCGCCGTGCGCGCGGGCCAGGGCACGGGCGATCGGCAGCCCGAGACCGGCCCCGCCGTCGCGCACGCGGGCGGCGTCCAGCCGCACCAGCCGGTCGAACACCCGCTCGCGCTGGTCGGCGGGGACGCCGGGCCCGTCGTCGGTCACCGCCAGCACCGCCGACCCGTCGCCGGCGCCGACCTCGACCCGCACGTGCCCGTCGGGCCCGGCCGCCCGCACCGCGTTGCGCAACAGGTTGTCCAGCACCTGGCCGACGCGGTCGGGGTCGACGTCGGCGTGCACCGGCGCCTCCTCCACGGCCTGCACGACCTGCACGGGGCCGCCCACCCGCCGGGCGCTCCCCCGGGCCAGCTCCAGGAGGTCGGTGGGCCGACGGTGCAGCGCCGGCGGGTCACCGCTGTCGAAGCGGGCGACGTCGAGCAGGTCGGCGACCAGCCGGCCCGAGCGCTGCAGCTCGCGCACGGCCCCGGCCAGCAGCTCCTCGCGGCGGGCGCGGTCGGGGTCGGTGCGCAGCACGGTCTCCACCGAGGCCTGGACGGCGGCCAGCGGCGTCCGCAGCTCGTGCGCGGCGTCGCCCAGCAGGTCGCGCATGCCCGCCTCGGCCCGCCGGGCCGCGCGCTCGGCACCCTCCAGCTCGTCGAGCATGTCGTCGAAGGCGGCCGCCGTCCTGCCCAGCTCGGTGGTCGGGCGGTCCGGGCGCAGCCGCCGTCCGCGGTCGCCGGAGGTGATCGACCGGGCCAGGGTGGTCATGCGGCCCAGCGGGCGCAGCCCCAGCCCGACCGTGACGCTGACCAGGCCCGCCGCGAGCACCAGGGTGACCGCCGACCCGAGCACCAGCACCCAGCGCAGCTGCGCCACCGCCTCGGTGATCGGCGACTGGTCGGCGACCAGGGTGAGCCGCGAGCCGTCGGACAGCTCGGTCTGCAGCACGTAGGCGTCACCGGTGTCGACGACGGCGCCGGGCGTCGGCGGCGGGCCGGGCCGGCCGGCGGGGCCCCCGGCGGGCCCGGCCGGCGGGTCGGGGATCTCCCCCACCTGCTCGCCGTCCGCGGTCTCCAGCTGCGCCTGCACCGTGTCGCCGGTGACCGCCTCCAGCACCTCCTGGTCCGAGCGGCCCTGCTCGACCAGGCTGGCGGCGATCTCGGCCCGGTCGACCAGCCGGTCGCGCAGGTCGCTGCGCAGGTTGGCCCCGAGCACGAGGTCGACGGTCACGCCGAGCACCACGAGCAGCAGGGCCAGCAACCCGAGCACCCACAGGCTCAGCCGCCGGCGCAACGACGCGGTGCGCAGCACCGGTGCGGTCACGGCCGCACCGTGTACCCCAGGCCGCGCACGGTGTGCACGAGCCGGTCGCCGTGCGCCTCGAGCTTGCGGCGCAGGGCGCTGACGTGCACCTCGACCAGGTTCGGGTCGTAGTCGCCGTACCCCCAGACCTGGGTGAGGATCTGCGTCTTGGACACCGTGCGGCCGCGGTTGCCCACCAGGTAGGCCAGCAGCCGCAGCTCGGTGGCGGTGAGGTCGAGCCGCGCGCCGGCCCTGGTGGCGGTGCCGGCGGGCTCGTCGACGACCAGGTCGCCCACCTCGACGGCGGCCGGCCACCGCCCGCGCCGGTTGAGCACGGCCCGCACGCGGGCCACCAGCTCGGCCATGGCGAAGGGCTTGACGAGGTAGTCGTCGGCGCCGGCGGCGAACCCGGCCAGCCGGTCCGGGACGGCGTCCCGGGCGGTGAGGACGACGATGCCGGCGTCCCCGGCGCGGCGGACGTCACCGGCCAGGTCGAGCCCGTCGCGGCCGGGCAGCATCACGTCGAGCACCACCAGGTCGGGACGGAAGCCCTCGAGGTCGGCGGCCAGGGTGGTGCCGTCGGGTCTGCCCTCCACGAGGCATCCCTCGTCGGCCAGCGCGGTGACCACGCCGTCGCGGATGGCTGCCTCGTCCTCGACGACCAGCACGCGGGGTCGGGGGGTCCGGTCGGTGCGCACGGCAGCGATGGTGCCTCCCCCTGCCTGAAGGCGCGCTGAAGAAGTCCGCCGCTTCAGGGCCAGTTCAGGGTCGCCGCCGACGGTGGGGACATCGCCACCCCGATCCGCGGGTGGCCGTCGCACCTGGAGGAACCGTGAACAGCTCCGCCCGCACCACCCGCTCCCGTCGGTGGACCGCCGTCGTGGTCGGCGGCGCCGCCGGCGCCGTGCTCCTCGGCGGTGGCATCGCCCTGGCCGACGGCCCCGGCACCGACACCGCGCCCAGCACCACCCCCGACGGCGGCTCGACGACCGGCACGCCCGCCCCCGGCGGTGACCGGCTGGTCGGCACCGTGACCGCCGTGTCCGAGGACTCCCTGACCCTCACCGACGACACCGGCGCCTCGCACGAGGTCGCCCTCACCGACCAGACCCGCTTCGGCGGCCCCGGCGCCGGTGGTCCGGGTGCCGGCGGCCCGGGTGCCGGCGGTCCGGGTGCCGGCGGTCCGGGCTCCGGTGGGCCGGCGGCCCCGACCGACGGCTCCGCCCCGGCTGCGCCCGCCGCACCGTCCGACGGTTCCGCCCCGGCCGCGCCCTCCGACGGCTCCGCGCCCGCCGCACCCTCCGACGGCTCGGCCCCCGCCGCGCCCTCCGACGGCTCCGCCCCCGCCGCACCGTCCGACGGCAGCACCCCGCCCGCCCCGGGCGACGGCTCGGCCCCGGCCGCGCCCTCCGACGGCTCCGCCCCCGCCGCACCGTCCGACGGCAGCACCCCGCCCGCCCCGGGCGAGGGCGCCACGCCGCCGGCCACCGGCTCCGCCGACGACATCGCGGTCGGTGACCGGGTCGAGGTGCGGGTCTCCGACGGCACCGCGCTGGACGTGCACGAGGTGCAGGCGACCGTGGACGGCACCGTGGTCGCTGTCAACGGCACCGACCTCACCGTGGTCACCACCCCGGGCCTGCGCGTGGCCGTGGACGCCGGTTCGCTGTCCGCCCTGCCCTCCGTCGGCGACGACGTGCACTTGCACGGCACCGTCTCCGACGACGGCCGCACCGTCGTGGCCGACCAGGCCACCGACGGGCCGCGATGACCACGGCGCTCTGGGTCGACCTGGTCCTCGTCCTGCTGCTGGCCGGCGGCGCCCTCGCCGGCTGGCGGCGCGGCGGGCTCCGACTGGCCGGCTCGGTGGTCGGGCTGCTGGTCGGGCTCGCCGTCGGGTGCTCACTGGTCCCCGTGCTGACCGGGGGCCTGGACGCCGGCACCCGGGTCGTGGTGACCGTGCTGGGCATCCTGGTGGTGGCCGCGATCGGGTCGGCGCTCGGGCGCGCGGCGGGCGGGCTGGTCGCCGGGCTGGTGGCCCGGCTGCACCTTTCGGTGCTGGACCGGGTCGCCGGCGCGGTGGGCGGGCTGGTGCTCGCCTTCGTGCTGCTGGGGGTCGTGCTCTCGGTGCTCACCCTCGACCCCGGCACCGGTGGGTCGTGGTTGGCCTCCGCCCGCGGCTCGCAGCTCGGGGGGTGGGCGTCCTCCGCCGCCGACCAGGCCCTGCACGTGGTGCGGCTGCAGGCCCCGGACCTGCCGCTGCCGGCCGGCGCTGGTCCGCGATGAGCTGGCAGGACGGCGACACCACCGAGTTCCCCGCCGTGGGTGGGGACCTCCCCGGCGGGCGTCGACCCACCCACGTGGTCGGGCCGTGGGCGCT
>Ga0325401_1004016_pt1 | contig 13724 bp, 6 predicted proteins | sample PopdelMetagenome_FD_205666 | JGI IMG/M metagenome (GOLD analysis project Ga0325401, IMG submission 205666) | Populus deltoides microbial communities from Bellville, Georgia, United States - Xylem-PdKOR-R2 | ecosystem: Host-associated > Plants > Phyllosphere > Stem > Wood/Secondary xylem | place...
ATAAATTTTATGTTATTGTATGTTTTTATGTGAATGATATGCTTATTTTGGGTAATAATGATTGTATGATCAAGTGTACTAAGAAAATATGAACTAATAAGATTGTTATGAAATACTTAAGTGTTGTAGATGTTATATTGGGAACAAAAATTACCAAAAAGCTTAATGAATTGGTATTGTACCAATTTCACTTTGTTGAGACAGTTCTAAATAAATTTTGTAAAGGTAACAATAGTAATATGAAAACACCAATGGACATGAATGTATATATGTCTAAAAATAAAAGGTGAGGAAATAAACCAGTTGAAATATTCTTGAATAATTAGGAGCTAGATGTACGTTATAAACTACACAGTACCTGATATTGCATACTCGTTCAGCAAACTAAGTAGATTTACTAGTAATCTGAGTATGGATCATTAGAAAGCAATAAATAGGGTACTTAAATATTTAAGGTACACTTTGGATTATGAATTACATTATATTGATTACTCAACAATACTAGAAGGATATAGTGATGCAAATTGGATATTCAATACTAAAAATTAAAATCCACTAATGGATATGTCTTCACACATAATGGAACAACTATATCATGAAAAATATTTTGAGCAAATGTGTATTACAAGATCATTTATGAAATCAAAATTTATTACTCTTAATAAAGCTGGAGAGGAAGGCGAGTGACTTTAGAATTTCTTAGAGGATATTTCATGTTAGCTAAAACTAGTGCCAATAATTTATGTCTATTGTGAATGTCAGACTATAATTTAAAGAGCATAAAGTAGTATATATAATAGTAAGTTTAAACATATATGTCATAGATATAATATCATCAAACACTTATTCTTAAACAGAATTATTTTCATTGACTATGTAAAGTTAAAGAAAAACATCATGGACCCACTAACCAAATGTTAGTTGAGAGTGTTTATATATAATTCATCAAGGATAATGGGCTTAAAGCCTTTAAAAATAAAAGAGTGTAATGATAATAACTATACCTAGTTGACTAGAGATCTTAAGATCTAGGTTAAAATAGAAAACTAAGTCATATAACACTTTCAATATCATTCGGAAATTATGATTTCCTACTTATTCATATAATAAAAAAAGATGTTAGTTACAACGTCATAAATGGTGAGTTGTGCTCTTAATAATTTTCATATCTTAGTATATCAAGTGGAGTATCGTATAATATTTTTATTGAAAATTCACTTATATGAGTGAGAAATATGATTGTTTTTTAGAGTTTCAAAAAAGACTGAATTCACTAAAGCATTCGTGAATTTAAAAGATGTTCATAGTTAGAATAAACATACTAGTGAGAATCAAATGAAATCTCTAGGTAGACAAGTTTGTGAATATTATTATATTGATTTACACAAAAGGCTGAATAGTTCAAGACATTGTGTTCCCTATTTAGCTAAGTAAATCCGATAGTATTTCAATAAAAGAAGTTCAAAGCTAAAAGCTACTTATCTTGATGTAATGACCCACCAATTCAGTATCTTATGGATCTTTGAGTCTTTTATATTGGTCAAATAATTTTCATTCATGTGAGGGATTGTTGAAAAATTTGTTTTAAAACATTGTTACTAGACACATTTGAGATCAAATTATAAGTAGAGACCACTTACTTTTGGGTTTAATTTTTTTTTTAGGATTTACTCTTCAAAATAAACTCTTTAACGTGAAAAATTAACATAATTAAAATAAATAATGAGTGAAGGAGAAATTGATCTCGAAAAACCCATAGTTGTCATGCTTTTATGAAACCTAAACACTCTATCTCACAAGGAAAAGAAACAAGATTTTCTTGTTATTTATATAATGTGTCATAACCCAATTTTTTACCCTTTTTATTTTAATTATTATTATTATTTTATTTTCTAAAAAATTATAATAAAAAATGAAAAAAAAATGGTTATGAAAAAAGAAAATTAAAAATTAAAAAATGATGAAATAAATGAAGAATAAATTAAAATTTGGGTTAAGGACAATATGATTGGAAGTTTTGGAATTTAATTAAACTTTGGATTAGTTTTATTAACCAAATTAAAAGCTTAATTGAAGAATTGATAAGTTTTGGACTTAATTGAACTTGGAATTAGTTTAATTGATGAAATCATGGGCTTAATTGATGAAATACTAAAGTTTGGGGCTGATTCGGGTTAAAACTGTAAGAAATTGAAGTCTAAGGACCATTCTGTAAATGGTGCTAAAATCCAGGGGTCCAATTAAAGTTTATCCAGGGAGCTTGATTACAAAACTTTCAAAACTCCAAGGACCAAATAAAAAATAGCAGTTGAATGGAAAACGGAGTCGTTTCTTGGACAGCCGTTCACTGTCTTCTTCCTCCATTTCGACCGTTTGCAGCCAACCCTTACGTTTCATCATTGAAGGCGTTTTAAAGGGTCAATTACAGGGCATTTAGGAGGTTGGCCATTACCACCACCGGGGCTGTCTCTGGCTTTATAAAAGCCAGAGAAAGGCAACGGGATGGGGGACGAATAAAAAAGCAAAAAACAAAGAGATCACGGGGAAAGAAAAACAGAGAAAACAAACAGAACAAAAAACATAAAGGCGAGAAGGAAAGAAAAACAAAGGAGCAACGCAGAGACAAGGATTGGCCCTGCCATTGTCTTCATCCCTGTAGAAAAAAGAACGACCTAGAAATTATTTACCACGAAAAGTCGGTATCTGCATCATCTTCTTAGCTCCTTCATCATCTCAGAAGTTGCTGGAAAACGAAAGTGGACGGTGGACACAGAAGGAAGAAAGTAATAGACGAGAGTCACCACCAGCGCCGCAACCATCTTCATCGCCTCCCGAAGTAGGTATGCCCTTTTTTTTCTCCTTTCATTCTCTGCATATTTTGTTCATAAACATTGTGCGAAGGTAATTTAATTACCTTTACACTGTGCAGCACGCGTGAAGTTACTTCATGCATGCCTTTGACTTAGCCCAGCTAGGTCACTGGTTTGGGCCAATAACCGGGCCGGGCTGGCTGGGTCTAGCCCAGCCTCATATGGATTAGGTGGACCCGGCCCAAGAAATAAAAAAAAAAAAAAATATGTGCATGCAATAAATATAAATTTATTGGTTTATTCACTGACGTCAGAGTTAGGAATAAAAATACTGATTTAAATTCATTTTATTTTATTTAGCTACATAAATAAAAAAGTAAAAAAAAAAACATATCTATGCGTAGAAAATAAACTTATGTTATTTGTTTACAGTTAGGAGTAAGGTAAATGATTTAAATTTATTTTGTTTTTATAGTTACGTAATATTTATCAACGCCAAAGTTGGAAATATCCGTAGTTGAATATTTACTGGCGCCAGAGTCAGGAATATTACAAGTAAACCATCATAGCACAAATCAACAAACTTTTAGCAATTTAAGACAAAACCAGCAATGCAGCTTACCTCAGGTAGGGTGTGATATGGGTGTTAATATGTTCTCTAGCCACAACCAGTCCCGAACCATAAAATCTTTGTTGACTAGTTAGGGTTCCTAGTGACCATAATACTAGGTGGCGACTCTTTAAATAAGACTTTTCCCCATCAAGAGAACAAGATGTCAGAAATATATTCTTTTTCATTTGAATTTTTAATGCCGCCGCGATGTCGGGTGCGACATAATGGAAAGTTGAAAAGTTGAAATTGAGCCTAAAAAACTCTCAAGCTTTTAGAGAGAAAATGACCTAAGCAAAATGGGCCTTGGGCTTTTTCAGCTTCAGCATGCCTCTAAGGCACTGTAATAACCTAATTTTTTCATGGTCAAAATTAATGGTAATTTTTTTTTGAAAACTGGTACGTTCTTAATGCTTCTCGCAATAGCGTCCCGAGAATTTATAATTAGGTTTCATTTATTAGCATGGCACAATACTTAAATGATTATGTAACTCAATACTTCCATATATATGAGAACACTTAATACATATACCACATAACATTATATTTACATGTACACAAGTTTACATTACATCATATTAACATTAACATAAGTTCACATCCCTAATCTAATATTGTTATTATTGCGAGTTTATACAAAAGTGTCAAACGACAACTATACAACTAGTACATTCGTTCCTATCAAATACATAACATCTAAAATATGTGAATATATAGTTCTTTCCAAAATATATGGACTCGTAGAATAGGGTTTCTTAAGTACCCTATTGGTGTGATGTTCCTGTTACAATACAAAGATAGAGACAAAAATTATAAATAATTTATACATAATATTAGGTAACCAAGGAATATTAACGTCACTGTTTGTTCATAATCTAGAAGAATATAATCGTTTCATTACTTTTTATATACGTTGTCGCACGTGTGCGGCGTCGCGACGATCATCCACCTTCTTAGAAAAAATGGTGAATGTCTATCTGGCAAATATGGAGAGACAAGGAATTCTTGTCTTTTATCATTGGAAATTTTGAATGGGAGTCGCCACCTAGTATTATGGTCACTAGGAACCCTAACTGGTCTCAGAGATCGGGTACGGAGACTGGTTGCGTAAAGGAAAGGTATTAGCACCCCAACTACACCCTACTGAAGGTAAGTTGCATTGTTTTATTGTCTGATAAAATCTAAGGTTTTGGTTGCGTTTTCTAATTGTTGGTCCATCTAAAGGGTCAAGAAAAGTCCTTCTCAATAAGGACGTTCTTATCTTAATAAGGTAACCTAACCGTTCTAGCGTCTAAAAAAAGAATTTAATATCCGGAATACGTATTAGGTGTAATGTTGTACCTCGGATACTAAAAGACAAACAAAATAAAATTTTTGTTATTTTTGAAATTTTGGCCAATGTTCTCTTGACTTTAATAAACTGGTTATTAAAGCCAAAATGCATGCTAAAACATTGTTTTTTTGGTGTATGAAAAACACAATATGATTTTTTAGCTTTGAGACACTTGGCCACATGCACAAAAATATTTTTTTCTATTTTTCAAATTTTTTTGTACTTTGAAAGTTTTGACGAAAACCGAGTATTTTAATACCATATTTGTATTATTTTTTGTGGTATAAAAAGACCAACCAAATACTAAACAAAATTTAGTAAAAAAAACACGAAAAACAATTACAATTTTCGAAGAAAATTTTTTTTTTTAATTGGGCTGGACCCGGTCCACCATTTTAGGCTGGGCCGGCACTGCCAGCCTATTAAATAGTGGGCTTCTCCACTGTTCACATGCAACGTGAACAGTGGAGAAGAAAATGTAGAAGAAGAAGAAGGAGGTGGAGGAGGAAAGGGAAGACGGCTTACCTATGGCGGCTCACGGTGCTTCTAGCGACTGTGGCAGTGGTGCTGACGGTGGGGGGGCTGTCGTTGCAATGGCCGGCGGTGCTCCTCTGTTTTTCTCTGCTGTTTTTTTCTTTCTTTTTCTTTCCTTTTCTCTTCCTCTTTTCTCTCTTTTTTGCTCTGTCCTCCTCTTCTCTTTTCACTTCTGCTCCCTCCCGTTTTATTCTGCTCCTCTTTCTCTTCGTCTCCCCTGTATTTATAGGAAAACAGGGGAGAGACATGGTTGGGGCAGCCACTATGCTACCGCCCTACAATTGCCTGAGGAGGCATGTCTCCTTCGTTTTTCCAACACGTGGGAGGCCACCGGTCAGCTGAGCAAAATAAGGTCTTTGGTCGGCGTCTTTTTGAATTAAAAGGAGGAAGAAAATGCAGTGAAAACAGAACAAAACTTTCTTCTTCCCCTGTTTTCTGCGCATCTAGGGGAAGAAGAAAGGCTACAGTGCCGTTCAAAACGACACCGTTTTGAGCTCTTTTTTTTTAACAGTGTATGAAACGACGCCGTTCTAGCCAAAACGCGCCGTTTCATTTAAATGAAAACGACACCAAACTTATGTCAAAGTCCAAATCAGTCTTCAATTTGTAATTTATTCACTCAAGTCCTAAATTGCAATTTTGATTTAAAAATCAATGCAATTGCATCCTTGCTAAAAATCAGGCAGTGGCCCTGAAGTTGGCCGCCTTTTTCACTTTGGTCATTGGTCTTGAATTTATGCAATTTGACCCTTAATTGATCAATAAACTTCGAATTTCTTTAATTTAGCCCCTGATTTAGTTTAATTACAGCCCTTCTATTTACGCGCGTTTTTCATTTTAGTCATTAGTTTCAGATTTCTTCAATTAAGTCCTTAATTGGCCATCAAACTTTAATATTTATGCAATTAAGTCCCTGATTTGACCAAATTAACTCTCAAAAATTATATTTTGACCCTAGAACTTTAATTTCTTCCAATTAAAACCCAAATCAACTCCAAAATCAATTTTACTTGCAATCAAACCCTCCATAAATTCAATTAAACCTTTAATGAAGTTTAATTGAGTCCATAAACATCTGATTTTGGACTTTTCTTCCTCAAATTGAATTTTTTTCATAAATAGGGCTCTCATCGGTCAACAATATACCGTCAAATTTCAAATCTTTGTATTTTTTAACCTCCTCAACCAATTTTTGACCATTTTCTTAGCGTTCTGGCATCTTCTTTTTACTGTTATATTTTTTGATAATATTTTTTATTTTTTTATATTTATTTTAAGAGAGAAAAAATATGAATTGAGGAATAACCCAAAAATGGGTTATGACATACGTAATGCATTCCTTATCATCGTATCAACTACCATAGATAATTACAATATTCAAACTCGGACATCCATCTCGGATACCATTAATTGTAACTAATCATTGAATACAACCCGACCATTCTTCTAAGATGCCTTTAACTGAAGTTAATCATCAACCATAACCTAGTCATCCTTCTAGGATGCCATTAGTCAAAGCTAATCATTAACCACAACCCAGTCATCCCTCTATGATGTCATTAGTTAAAGCTAATCATCAATCACAATCCGATCATCCCTCTGGGATGTCATTAGCTTGCTCATTCAATCATTTTATCTCAATTTAATATTCGCTACAACATAACAATAGATCTTTTATAAAGCATACATTTTGGAAAATTAGCATTTTGCTAGAAGGGGGTGGAAGTCACCTACTTGTTCCTCTTGTGGAATGCCTTCATCTAGTCGAAGGTTTGATCCCGATTGTACCACTTGACATATCAAATGGTTATAATCAGCATACTTATATTAAACAACCATATAACCATCATTATACATATTTCAAGAATACACATGTTCATATTCAAGTGTTCCACACATTATACAATCATACAACGAACATCATCATATCACTACACTTCTTTTTATTTTAAGTGTGGCCACTCGCGATGTCCTAGCGTTTAATTCTTGAGTTTCGTAGTGACTTAGGTTAGACCGACAACGAAGTCGTCATAAGCATTAAATCATTTCTAATATGGAATTCATCAGCAAACTAAGTTGCTGCTGTCACAGAAAGTCGTCAGTGAAATTTGGGGTCACTAGTGACACATAATTCGTCAACGAACACTGGGTCGTTGGTGACACAAAAATCATTAGCGAAAACTACTTTCATGATTGACGCTTGGAATCTTCAGCGAATACGTTCACTATCAATTTGAAAATCATCAATGAAAATTTAGTCGCTGCCGACTCAAAACTCATTAGGTTAGATCTAAAGCCAAGATTATTAGGTTTGATTTTGATTTATGACTGGTGATCGAGGCTGATAATGGTAAAAAATAAAATTGCTAGAATTAATTTTTTTTATCAGTTTTGGTTTCAAAACCTTTTATAAAGAAGAGATTGAAAAAGAGTGTTTTTGTATAGTTAAGAAGAGTGTTTATGTAGAGTTTTTTAGATTTTACAAACTCCTTTTCACCTTTATTTTTCCAACATATTCTCTTTTGTTCTAAGCCATGTTTTTCTTCCTTGTTTTTCTCTCAATCTATAGCTTAAATTCAATCTTTATAGAGAAAATTTTGAGTTATATTTTTCTTAGTTTATGGACCTTATTTAAAAGTATATATATACAATGTGATGGTGTTTGCATACATTCTATTTGCACCAAGTAAGGGAGCAATAAAGTTTCAAGGGCAATTAAATGATTTTTAATAATAAGTTTTTTTAGCTTAATCATATTATAAGTGTTTCAATAAGTACATACTCTATATTAGTTTTGTTTACGTATAATTTCAATATAAACATACTGAAATTGTGTTTCAATCTGTTATGCAAGTTTCTATATTTACCTAGTATATATATTAGAATTTTAGTTTTGATTGCAAGTTTGCTTTAAAAATACCAAATTACATGTTTATAAACTAAATATTTTTGAACATTATTTTTGGATTACACTTCTATGATCAAAACTTCTTGGTATCTATTTTTCTTCTTCTAATAACTATATCATGTAAAATTTTTGAATTTGTTTTTACATAAAAGATGTTTTTTCCTCAAATAAATATTAATTTTTATTTATTAACATGGATGCCCAGGCCAGCTTGCGCGCACCTCAACTAATTTCACGAGCCCTGAAGTTAACGACCATGTAAGCCTCCAGTGGCCTTGAGAGGACTCGAACTTGTGATAATTAGATAGCAAACCCAAGACCTGACCAGTTGAGCTACCCCTCAGGGTTAATAAATATTAATTTCATTATTAGGCTATGTACAAAAGAAATATAAGTGTTTGAAAGAAAATGATAAAAATTAATGAGTGAGGCTCATGATTTAATAAAAATATTGTCTTGTAAATATATTTTCTTCTCTTGAAAAATTTAAGTTATTTTTTACTTTAAATTTATTTTTTCACCATAAAATATTTTCATTCACCAATTTTGTTCTTAAAGTTAGTGAAAGATGAGAAAAATACTTGATGAAAAACAAACACTGTTAAATTAAATTTACTGTTGCAATTAAGTGTAAGGCTTAATTTAATTATATGGCTACAGTACCAAAAACCACTCACATACGTAATCTGTGTGAGCAGCCCAAATCACAACAAAGCCCAGCCCATAATTAAAGAACGAAACTCGGACTCACTCGCTCCACTCTAAAATCAATCTCCTTCCTCGTTCTCAATTTTCCCCATCATCTCCTCCATATTTCAATCAGCACAGCAGGCGAAAAGAATAAAATAAAAGGAAAAAGAAAAAAAACCCTAAAAATAAAGAGCGGCACACACAGATTATCCGTCCATTTATCACTTGTGAGATTGAATGATAATAAAAGCAAACACATCAGTAGTAGTTATTGACTTGACAGTGATCAAATTGTTGGACAATGGGAGCAAGCCGCAAGTTACAAGGCGAGATCGATCGTGTTCTAAAGAAAGTTCAAGAAGGCGTCGACGTTTTTGACAGTATCTGGAACAAGGTCACTAACTGACTCTCCCTTCTCTATCGCTATCTCTCTTAAATATTTTTTGTTTGATTTTTCATATTTTTTAGCTGCCAAGAAGTAACGAATTTAGAGTCTAAAAACCAATTTGAGAAGTATTGTTTCAGTGTGCTTTCTTTTTCTTTTTTAGATGTGTTTGGATGCTGAGAAAACGAAGGAAAGTGAGTTTTGGCGGAATTTCATTTTGTTTTCTCTTTTGTTAAACGTATAATGAATTGTTATTTTGTGCGGATGGATTTTTAACGGTTAGTTTGTTAATGCTGTGATTTCATTGATTGTGTGGGTTATTTTTGTTTCAATTTTTTTTTAATAATAAGTTAAAATAAAAAAAAAATCCCTAATTCTGTATTTCGTTTTTTGGTATTGTTCTTTGAGTTTTATTCTGTGTTTGTTGTCGAAAAAATGGTAAGCTTCTCTGTATATTTTTGTTTTTGTTATTTTGTTTTCTTGGTTTAAAAATTGATTTATTGATGCGATGTAGTGATGATATATAACTTTTACTCTTTGCATAATTGAGTTTTCTTGCACCTTTTGTTTTATTTTATTTTGTAGTATTTTGTTTGTTTGTTTTTCCCTCTCTAATTTGGTTGTTTATGAATGGGTTATTGCTGTTTGTAGGTTTATGATACGGACAACGTGAATCAAAAAGAAAAGTTTGAGGCAGACTTGAAGAAGGAAATCAAGAAACTGCAGAGATACAGAGACCAGATCAAAACATGGATTCAATCCAGTGAAATAAAGGATAAGAAGGTCACCCCTCTTCATTTTTATTTTCTGGTTATTGTGCTTGAATCATTTCAGCCTTGCAGATTTGAGTTCCTATTATGAATTATAGTTGCTAAAACGAGAAAAGTTACCCAGCCTTTTAGTTTGCTCTTAATCAATTATTTAATCCAAGTTTAGATATCAAAAAGTACTGTTAGTTTGGGTTATTTTGAGTCATCAAGTTGGTTATAGATGAAGGGACACTTTTTATTTATTTGATTGGTTTCCATTTTTGAATAAATCAATTCAATGCAGCTAAGCCTGGATGGCTACATGTATCTACCTTGTCTATTTAGTTACATTTTGTGCTAAACTTTCTGCTAGCTGTTATGAGATTATGTTCTTGATGACTTTAGTCATATGCCATGTTTGGTTTATCGCACCCCACCCCTCTCTAGGCTTTAATCATTTTACAACTGGTCTGTCCAAATTATCTTAAACCATCTTCATGTTCATTCAGCTTTTCCTGAATAGATGTAACCTTCACCTTCCAGCACATGTGTTCGCTTCTTATCTGGTTATTTTCTGTGTTATCATGCACCACTCTTATCTAAAGCTTTGAGGATATTTGATAGTGCAGTCATTTTCCATGATAAAATGGTTATTCATTTCTGTGACCCGTCGTGGCATTTTCTTCCTTATTATGTATATTTGACACTGTTGTTGAAGCTGAGGTTGATCTTGCTTTCTTTTGAATCATGTTGTAGGTTAGCGCATCTTACGAGCAGGCTCTGGTGGATGCTCGTAAGACTATCGAGAAAGAAATGGAAAGATTTAAGATCTGCGAAAAGGAAACTAAGACAAAAGCATTTTCCAAAGAAGGGCTGGGCCAGCAACCCAAAACTGTAAGCCTTGCATACTAACACTGCCTTGTTTTATGCCGGACCTTGAATCAAATTGGTCAAATGGGTAGTAAATTTGAGGCTGAGTAAACCATCAGATTGGTACCTTGGGAGCAATTGATGTGGTTACTTGGAACCACATTACTCTGTGAGGCAATCCCTTCTTAGGGTGATGTAATGTGCCATGACTGCTAGTACTTTCTCAATCTGATGAAGCCTGTTAAAGGGTTTCTAATTCACCTCTATTATCTGGCTTACAAATTTGGTGCTTTTTATTGTTTGTTTTGTGCTTAAATATGTTTTTCTTTCCCACTTCAGTGTTTACATGTGCAGACTTGCTGAAGTAGCTCAATTTAAAAGTTTTTGAGCTATTAGTGGACATCATTGACAGCATAGAATTGAGGTCTTCGTTAAATGGATTTTCTTATTCATTTTTTGCTCTTTGTGGTTTTTTTGGAGGAATGCTAATAAGTTGTCTTTTGGATTTGAGGCCTTGTTGTTGTTGTTGCTGCTGCTGTTAGTGTTCATCATTGGACTTGATTCCATCTCCCTGTAATTAGAAGTTTTATTTCCAATCTTACAATTGTCTTTTGGGTTTTGTATGTGTTCCATGTCTTTAATCTTTATAAGTTCACAAAAACTATTATTAAAAAGTAAAATAGTTCTTTTTTCCAAGATGTCATAGCTTTTGCAATCAGAATCGCTTAGTATGCTTATATGCTTATCTTTTTTATTATTAGGATCCAAAGGAGAAGGCTAAATCAGAGACAAGGGATTGGTTGAATAATGTGGTATGTAAGTAAGCTGTTTGATTTGCTTTCTTCTTATCTTTATTTCTGAAAGTGTACATAAAATAAAACAATTCTGACTTTTCAAATTTCATTTCTTTGAGCTGGTATTATAAAATCTTTCATTATGACTTGTAATTGACCTGCCCCTCTCTGGTCCTACTGCATTTGGCATGTGCAGCCAGTTGATTTTGCTTGCTAATTAATGTCCAAAGCTTTATACTTATCCCAGAAAAAAATCAATGATATAGACGAACTATTGAAGTTATAAATGGTTTATGGCTTAGAGATCTGTGATCTGCCTGATAGCATTTAAAATAGTAAAGCTTTTCCCTTCGAGATAATTCCTTATTCAATACTAAAACATTTTTTTTCCTTTTGTTTTGCCAACTATGTTTATAAACTTTTAATTGTCTTAAACTCGTCCAAAATGAATGCCTGTAAGTCACATGACAACCTCGTCATTCATACCGAATCTGAAACTTTGTATCTTGAGAACAAGAACTGGACCAATTTTCAAGCGATTAAAATTACTCCATTATATGTCAATTTGGTCTGGAAAATGTGGTTTGAAATGAATAAAACTTATTTTTAGTTTGACATCATCGAGTCTTAAATTGAAGTCCTTTTCTGTTTTATGAATTCTTATTTCATTAGTGGTGTTTTAACTTGTTCTTCCTTGAATAGGTTGGGGAACTGGAATCTCAGATTGATAGCTTTGAAGCTGAGATTGAGGGGCTTACTGTTAAGAAAGGAAAGACAAGGCCACCCAGACTGGTAGGACAGAAAAGGAAAATGCAGTTTTTAGAATTTATATATTCTTCCTGTTATAATTTTTTGTTTTCTTCCTTTTGTTTGACAGACACATTTAGAGGCATCCATTACACGGCACAAGCTTCATATAAAGAAGTTAGAGTTGATCCTGAGGCTACTAGACAACGATGAGTTGAGTCCTGAGCAGGTTAATGATGTTAAAGACTTCCTGGATGACTATGTGGAACGTAATCAGGTTTGTGTTTTTTAACCTTTTCTAACAGCACACAAATTTTTTATCATGCTTATTGTAAGAGTCATCATGCATTCTCTTGTGGATTTTCCCATGTTAAACTGTATATTTTCACTTCACTTCAACATTCTTGATGGGACATCACATTAATATTCTTTCTTTTTATGTCACTTCAATTCTCTTTTTATATGTTATCTTTTTTGTAGGAAGATTTTGATGATTTTAGTGATGTTGATGAACTTTACAACTCATTACCATTAGACAAGGTTGAATCTCTTGAAGACCTGGTTACAATTGGTCCTCCTGGTCTTGTGAAGGTAAACTTTAATGGGTGGCAGCCTGTGCTTCTAACTACTTTGCCATTTTAGAGATGGGAATGCAGTCATCTTTTGTATGTGTGGCTGTGCTTGTTTTCTCCTTCTCTTCTAACATTCAATGGAAGAATAATCTCAGCTTTTTCAAAATGTTTTGTTAACACATTTTTTTTTCTGTTATTTTTTTGGTGTTGGTTGGTGGGTGGGTGGGGGTGTTTCTTTTACTCAGTTTTGTAATAAATTTCTTTTTTCCTCTGCAGGGTGCCCCCGTTCACAGCTTAAAGACTTCCTTGGTGACATCTGCTCCTCAAATGCCTGTATGTCTACACTCTATCTAGGATTGTTATCCTATTATATCTTTAGCTTTGAATTTATGAAGGATCTCACGAGACATTAGTGGTTTTGATTAAGCCTTCCTTTTACCTATTTATTATTAGAGAGGTTGTGTTCTTCTTCTTGTGTTGATGTAGCAAGCTGCAAGGCCTGAATCAGATGTACCTTGGTGATTCAGTGACATGCATGGGCCAATGGATATTTGTTTGGCTTTAATTAGTTGCCAAGGGAGTTTTCATTATATTTTGCCTTAAGATTTAGTTGGACCTGTGATACTAGGGCTTGTGACTATGACACGTTCGATTCCTTCTTTATTTTGAAGTGAAGAAAGAAATGTGAAAGTTATATGTAATGTACATTGCTTTTGCTTTTG
>Ga0325401_1004017_pt1 | contig 13723 bp, 10 predicted proteins | sample PopdelMetagenome_FD_205666 | JGI IMG/M metagenome (GOLD analysis project Ga0325401, IMG submission 205666) | Populus deltoides microbial communities from Bellville, Georgia, United States - Xylem-PdKOR-R2 | ecosystem: Host-associated > Plants > Phyllosphere > Stem > Wood/Secondary xylem | place...
CCATTAAATATTTGATAAACATGAGAGCTGCGGCGGCGGCTACATTATCTTTGTGCATCAAAAACATAAACAACTTGTAAAGAACAAACTAAACTGCCCGTCTAAATTCCTACTACATTGGATAACAACCGGTTGTCATACAACAAAATAAAACCTGATTTTATTACAAGTGGGTTTTAGGCCTTTTTAGGTGATTTTGGCTCTGACCCCGAAGATTTCTCACTAGCTGAAGTTTTCTTAGGCAAAAGTACTGGGTTAATGTTAGGTAACACTCCGCCGCTTGCTATTGTAACTCCTTGCAGCAATTTTCCGAGCTCTTCATCGTTTCTTACAGCCAACAAGACGTGTCTTGGGTTGATCCTGGTCTTCTTGTTGTCTCTCGCTGCATTTCCAGCCAACTCCAGCACCTAGAAACATGAGATAAAACAGATTAAAATACAAAAATAGATGATTATATTGAAAAGAAAAAAAAGAGTTTTCTATGAGAACCAAACAAATTAAAAAAAAGACAGTCTACTAATCTTGTTTTTTATTTAAAAAGGAAAAACGATTGTTCTTCCATAGAAAAACCGAAAAAAAAATAGATCTGAAATTTTTAAATAAAAAAAGATCGAAACATTAGACATTTCTCAAAAACAAAGGAAACAGGGATGGTTCAAAACGGCAACACGGGATGTACCTCAGCAGCGAGGTATTCAAGAACAGCAGCCATGTAAATGGGAGCACCAGAACCAAGACGCTTAGCGTAACGACCTTTCTTCAAGAACCGAGAGATCCGACCAACAGGGAATTGAAGGCCAGCTTTGATCGATTTTGAAACGGACTTCTTGCGGTCTCCACCTCTTCTTCCTCCAGCACCTTTGGTTGCCTTTGTCGTTGCCTCCATTGTTAAAGGGAATTGAAGAAAATTGAGAGATATTGAGATGCGGGTTCAAACGGTAGCGTTTTCTGAGAGGGAACTGAAACTGGAGAGCGGGATTTGAAGGGGATAGAGAGGGTGTTTGGGCATTTATAGCGGAGTGTGACACGTTGGCGATCCGAGAAGATTTGGGTTTGAGATTAGAATGGGCGGTGAGATCGCGACAGGCTGGCGATCCTGGGTTTTTGAAATTGGTAAATGAAAATGAGAGTCTGGTTTTGGGTTGGCGTGTGGGTGAGGTATGTGAGTCGTTGGATTTGCCATGCTGGCAATCCGTGGAGACAATTGCTGATGTGAGTTTATAGCTGAAAATTTTAAAGTGATGATAAAGATGCGTGTTTGTGAGTATTTAAATCATCATAAATTAATATTTTTTGGACCGTGAAGATTTATTAATCAATAGAAATATCATTAATGGATGAGATAATGATTTAGTATTTTATATATTAACTAATAAAAAAATATAAAAAAATCATCATTTTTTTACTAAAACATTTAATTTAATATGTATATTATCTAATGTGGTTATACAAATATTGTCTAGTTACGAATTATAGATTATTATTATTATTATTCTATGTATTTTTATCTTTAATTTAAAACATCAAAGATATAGCTTTGTGATCCAATGATTATTCGAGTTTTCAAGATGCATTGTTATCTTTAATTTTACCAAAGTTTCTATGGATATTATGTAATTGAAATCCCAAATTCATAAAAAATAAATATTTAGATGAAATGAATCTTGCAATTCTGATTTGGACAATAAATATTCAAGCAAGTATAATTACAAATTATTTTCGACATTATAAAATTAAGTCCATGAAAAATATGAATAATTTGGATCAATATTCATACGGTACAGTTAAAATATCATGATACCAAAGTTTTTAAATCCGGCCCGGTCCAAGGCCTGGGTTTTGACCGGGTCGGTCGGGTCAATTTCTATTTTTAAAAAAATTCAAAACGGCGTCGTTTTAGTAAAAAAAAAAACACAAAAGTCAACGGGTTGCAACCGGGTTTTTGACCGGGTTTTTCCGGGTCAGCCAGGTCACACCTGATCATGGCGTATACTATTTTTTTATCAACCCGTCCCAGTTCCAGCCCCGGGTTCCGAGTCGACCCACCAGACCGGGCCGGGTTTCAAAACACTGCATGATACAATGGATGTTAAGTATTATATGAACTACTAATAAAAAATTAAAGCAACTTTATGTTTGTCAAGTGACAAACAAATTATTAGGAATGTTGTCGCCAAGAACAAAAAAAATTAAATTAAAGAAAATAGATATGTACTTGTGTCCCCTTCTCACCCAAATATACACTCAAATTAACAATACATTGCATAATTTTCTCCTGCACTTCAAGAACACCACACCAAACTTCTCGGTACATCGAGAAAAGTTAGATGAGAATCAAAAAAATATTAATTTGAAAACAAATAAATAACATTATAGTTGTATTTTATAAAGACCTGTCAATAGAGTTTTATATATGTATAATCTTGATCTATTAAAAGATTATCAATTCATATCTCAAGTGAAACTTGTTTTTTATAAAATGTATTTTCTTATAAATTTAGCAAATTATTAATTTACCATATTGGTCTCAAATCAGGACTGACTAATAATATCATTTAATCAAGATTATTAATTTATCAAATTTATATTAAAAATATTTCTTAAAAAACAAATGAAGAGGTGATAAAAACGTTGTTCTTCTAAACACGTTAGACTATAGACAAGAATAGTGCTTCTATTGAACTACCCTTAAAAAAAAAACCTCACATGTTAATAATTAAGGGTAAAAGTGTCTTCGCAATGGAATCACTTGAAATTGATAAAAAAAAACCTTTCACTTGCAATGATAGGCCTTTTCATTTTTTGTTAAGATAAGCAAATTATACTACCTTTCAAATTCAAATTCCTATACATAGGGGCGAAAGGTATTATTGTCATTACACTGGTGTTTTTTTTTTTTGTTATCGGGTTAGGATAGATACAATTTGGTAATTTCATAAATAAAAAGTAATTTTAAAAAAATACATGGACGCATGTTGTGCAAGTGTCAGCCACTCCACTATCTCTGGATAAGAGCGTGCACCTAATTCCAGGGGTCAAAAATATTGTTTAGGGATGACATGTGATTCTTCTCAGTATTTCCTCTATAACCCCGCGACGCATTCACTTAAAGAAATTTTAATTTGACGCCAACAATCTTTTTTTTATATTTATTTTATCTCTCTTTCTCGATATTTGCACCATGTTCTTTTGTTTATTATTTGTTTTATTTGAAATGATTATGAAATTAAAATTTTGTCACCCTCCTTTTTTTTTTCATTTTGCTCTATGTTCTTTTGGTTATTGTTTGTTTTGCCTTAAATAATTTATGAAATTGAAATTTTTTTTTGATTTTGTCCTTGTTTAATTTTTTCCTTTCGGTAGCCATTTTTTTAATTGATATTTATGTAATCTGAGATAATTGATTTCTTTTTACAATCTCACCCTCCATTATTTTTTCCTATTATATTTTGTTTCTCTCTTTTTTTTATTTTTTAATTTGCCAAGTTTTTATAAAATGAATATATATATATGTGTGTGTGTGTGTGTGTGTGTGTGTGATAGTTTTAAAGTGAATACAAATATATAACAAACAAAAACAGTGAAAAGACAAGCAAAAACACAAAATAATTATATCTTTAAAACATTTTTAAAGTGATCTTTTATATTTTAAAAAAATACAGAGAAACATGTGTCTTTTGAATGTTATATTAAAGTTTTTTTTGTTTATTTATATTTTGAATATTTATCCGAAAGATGAGGGGAAAAAAAGCAATTTTGTCTTGCCAAAAGACACTAATTCCCGAGTTAGGTGGAACTATATCTTGATATGTGTTTCAAATATATTTTTATTTTGAAATATATCATGATGTTGTGATAAGATGTATGGTAACCCAAGCTTCCATCAAATAAGAATTAAATGAAGATGATTTTAAAAATAGAAAGCTGACATTAGCATAAATAAAAATAGAGGAGGCAAACGAATACAAAATCAAGAGTACATATATAGATGGAAAGAAGCTCTTAAGCCTCAGCACACCAATTACACCATGTATACACGCAAGGCAAGTTGCTCAACTGTTCATCCCCATTATACAATTAAGTATTATGCATGCCTTTGATGTGTTTAGATCTTGAAAGGTTAAGGTAACAAAGAAGGGACACTACGAGAATAATATTTTGACACCAAATAGGCAGGTGTTGAAAAATTCATTGTTTGATCCGGATTATTCAAGGGTATAAATCATTCTAGGTTAAAGAATATTTTTTTAAAAAAAATTAATTAACTCGATTGAAAATAGTTTGATTTAATGATCAGGTTAATCCAATCATAACTCAACCATTAACTTGTTAACTATTTTTTTTTATTTAAAAATAATATTATTTAAATTTTTTTAATTTTTAAAATTGATCCAAATCAACTCTTCTAGCCTATCAACCGGCTTTACCCCATGCCTGCATGGGTTTTAAAACTATAGAAAAAGATGGACATGATGGTGCTCATAGGTAAGATAAACAGCAAATGCAATGCAGATGCTTGCTAGTTTTCATATTATTGAAAATATACAGGGAGAAAGGGGTGAGAACAGACATTATACACATGCCAAGAGGAATAACTAACACGCTCGGTTTCCTAATGTCTAGTAGTGTAGTATAGGCTCTGGATTAATTAAACAGTTTTTGCATGACCAAGCCAAGCAGCTAATGCCAAAGCCCATGTTGAAGGTGCTCTTTTTTGAGCACTTTAATTGTTCCCAGGCCTGGCTGCATTTGAATATGGGCTATCCAACATTGAAAGATCAGCTTCATCTGGGAAATTGATCAGGACTCTCATTTGCACTTCCCTCAATTTGACAGCAAACTCCATTGCCTCATTCATTGCAGCCCTAGCACCAGCCAATGCATCTCCGAGTTCTTGATTGATCAAATAATATGAGCTTATTTGACCCAGTATGTGATCATGCCTTTCTTGAAATTTGTGAGCCCTCTCTTCCGCATTTTCCAGCACCTCAGCTATAATCCTCAGTTTCTCTTTTGTGATTTGTTGCTTGTGCCATAGCTTCAAGTTTGGCAAGAGGAGAAAGAACGACGCAGAGAAGCCAGCAATGGCAAAAATAAGGTGGCTAGAGCCCATGAACAAAGCTTTTCTTCGTGTCTATGCATCAGGAGAACAAATTTACAAAAGAATATATTGAAATGCATCTATGGTGCTCGAAATGATTCCTTGCTTTCATCGAGGGACATCACTTTCGTTTAATACACTCCTTTTGTATTGTACCAGATGGAACATGTGACGTTGCTTTACGAAATACAACTCCCCTTTTCACATCATGGAGCTGAGTTTTTTTATTTTTCTTTGTCATGAAACAATGTTTCTGAGATTTTTCCCTGTAATTTTCTTATGGAAAGACACCGCTATTAAACAGTATACCTAAATCTCACCATATCCAATTTTGGTTCAAAAACACCATGCTTTTGTGATCAGAAGTTCTATATGGGATATTAAGGAGGCTGAAGGGCAAGACACAAAAACATGCACTTACAAGGACAAAAGACTCGGTTAATATCATTACTCACTTCTGTTTGGAAAAGAGTTTTGCTGCTATTCTACCCCTGGCGGTTTTGAAATCCAGTTTCATTTTACCAGATTTTCTCGTCCGTCTCGGCTTTCGTGGCTTTCTATTTGATTGCTTTCTTTCTAAGCGCTGACGACGGATCTCTGGATCAGCCCAACCCTTGCCCCATTCCGCAAAAGAAGAATATGATTTGTGTTTGTTCACTGAGAGTTGCATATCAGCTTCAGGGTAAACAGAGAGCGGTTGCTCTCTATCATATTCCAGATACTCAAGTCCTAATTTTGTTGGCTCCGGGCATTTTATCTGGACATGGCTCTGCATAAACAGTGAATTTAATACAAGACCAATTTAGCTGAGAACCAAAATTTCAAACAAACACAACTTACAACCTGCATGCTTGAGAAAGCAATGGAGATTCGTGAGATAAAATACAAATTTCAAATTTTGCTTACAATCCACAGCTAAGCTTCAGAAATTTGCCTTGTTCAAAAGACAGCCATAAGATCACAAATTCAATTGTGTCAAAAATGTTTCCTCTGCTAATTAATAGAATCAGAAAACAGGTCAAAATAAAAGCTAGGGCAATCAGACCTAGGAGCTGCCAGAAGGCTAAGAAAATCCTGAGTCTAAATTAGCAACCCATCATATGATTGATGCCCAGGAAACAAGAGATTTTCTTAAGTTTTACACATGCATAGCAACGCTGACACAGAAATACACTGGAAACACTTGGTATAATTGAGGACTTCAAAGACACTACTAGGAGAATGGAAAATCATTTGAGCAGGTACCTTTTCATCACCCTCTCTGATGTATCCTTTGCCTTCCATAATCCGAGCTAGACCTTGCCACCATAGCTGATCTGTTGTCCAGAATTTTTGATACTGCACAAAACCACCATAGATAATCAAAATAACATCTGATAATTTGAGTGAAGTGAAATTTTCCTAACCAGTCACTGTTCCAACACATGAAAGAAGTATAAAGAAATGGTTTGCATCTAGGTTACCTGCTCCTTTATTTTAGCGACGAACATTCTGAGGTTTGGCTTCTGCACCGCTCTCTGTGATTTAGTGTCATTACATTTACCATCATGTGAGCCATCAAAAGAATGGTTCTGTTCCTGAAACTCAAAAAAAGCCTTCCATTGAGAATTTTAATGGGAAAAAGGAGCAGAAAATGACTTATCTGGATACACAAGAATCTCTCTTTATTACTCATCTTATCTTAGATCTATATGTCAACAAAACTTTTGGTAACATATAACCTGGCACTTGCAAAAAACTAACTAGAATTAAAATCCTTACACTTAGATGATATGCTGCAATGACCTTCATTAAAATATCAGCCTCCTCTTTCAAATCCTGCATTTCTGGAGGCCCATTGACACACACATCGCACCTGCATTAAAGGAGTCCTATTAAAAATGGCTTGAGAAAGCATGTAGTGGAATTGATAGATATGATGAAAAGTAACTGTGCAATCAATGTGAAGCAAGGGGTATTAGAGCAAATAGTAAACAAGACAGAATCTCAGCAGTAAAAGTAGGTAACCAAGGAGAAAAAAAATTCAAGTCAAAAGACCACTTTATTGAAATAGATATTAAAGCAGATTCTAAAATGAAAGAAACACTACGTACAAGAGGCACTTCTCATAACTGAAATCCTCCCCAAAATACTCTACAAGTGTTTTAGCTCGACAACATGAGGTATTCATTCCATACCTGCAAGAAGACAAGTAAAAAGGAAAAGCAAATCTGTAACAAAAAGTTGAAACGGAAGCCAAGATGCAGGACTGCAAAAAATGTCTTGAATGACAAAGCGGACCTGAAACAATCAGACAACATCTTGAATGCATGTTTTGTCTGAGCTTCACTTCTTTTACTTGGTAAAAGTGATGGTGTTCTTGACAGGTTTGCATACAGAACTGCTTGGCAAAGAAAAAGTTTTTTTGGTTAGTTAAAAAAAACAATCATGATGCTGATGACTTCTATAATTCTATTACAATCATGCAGTGCCTCATCCCAGAATACAAATCCTTCACTTGGAAGCAACCATAAGGAATGAAACAGATATTGTATGAAAAGGGAGTTTACTGTACAGGTTTTGATCAACACCATGACATGGAACTTCTATTCAAATTAAAAATTATGACCAAATAAGATTTATGTCCAACAATGATAAGTAGTCTATATGTGAAAAGAACTTACCGCATTCTGCTAGTTTCCCATCCCTTCCAGCACGGCCTGCTTCTTGATAATATGCTTCCAAACTCTAAAATTGGACATTAGATGAACAATAGATGATAGAAGCGTTAGGAGAACAAATATAACTGAGAATTATATGACAAAAAGGGAAAAAAGAATAGACAGACAAGTTCCAGAAGGAGAAGTGAACAGTTGCTATTGCTTAGGATAATAAAAGTGAAAGAGCACCAGATTTTTCCCACAACATGATGATAAGTTCTTGAGTACAAATGGATAACAATATCCAATACAATATTGCAGAAATATCAAATCTCAACTGCTAACCTGTGGCCAGCCATAGTGAATAATTCTTCTGATATTTGATTTGTCAATTCCCATTCCAAAAGCAACTGTTGCGACAACCACCTAGAGTAATATGCAAAAATGTTTAGTCGGAATTTTTTGCTATTGCCTTATTCTACTAGGAAATGACAGAAAGTGAAAGTTAAAACTAGGTCATTTTCTTCCTTGTATCAAGAAAGGATGATAATAAGAGGTTTAGCTTCTACGAAACCATAGGAAAGAACCAGTTCTGATTTTTTCAGCACCCCCATTTGGCAGTACCTTTAGGAAAGTCAAGTGCATCATAGAAAGAGGAAATGTAATCCCCGAAAAAGAAATAAATAATAAGAAGAAATTTAATTGTAGTAAATTCATTTTATCACAAGCAGACAAAAAGATGGAGATCAGAAATGGTGCAAGACATGCCCAAACAGGATGCTGCATGAATACAGGATACCTTAGTGTTCAAACAGTGCAAGTTATTAGCATCATTAAGAATTCAAAAACCAGATGAAAGACGCATCATGCAATCCAGAATGATCAGTTTCCCTACCCATACCTGTATCAAGTTTTCGTGGAATTCCTTGTGGACCTGCCTTAGGTGTGATTTTGGCAACTGAGAGGGGAAAATGGCCATGGGCCAGTTGCATGTTAAACAAGAGAAGTTTTCATAGGAGTAACCACCCTTAGTCATGTGATGTGAAAGATTCAAAAACAAGTGAACATAAAGAATCACCACCAACCAAAAAAGGAAAAATACAAATAGAGATAAATCCAATGATTAAATCTGCAAAGCAGTTCGAAAGGTAATTAGAAGTTGAGGTTACTTTTGCTTGATAGATCAGCCATCAAATCAGACAGTTTTCCTTGTCATATTTACACCATCAAGTGCTATGCAACATAGCAGTTTCACTACCAATATGTCGCATTATATTACAACTGAGTCAAAGTGATTCCAATTCAATTGCAAGGTTGATTCAGTACGCTTAATAATAGAAAAAGAAAACCCTTATCAAACTAAAATAGAATACATGGTATCCATCCAATAGACCCGGGAAACAACCATGTGATACATACCGAGGCATTATAAGCAGCAGCTTTCACACCGAAATTACAAAGATACTCTGTGATGCTCAATGTTTGTTTTCTTGTAGGAACATATATGATGGTTGGTCCTTCTTCTAAAGGCTCTTGCAAAAGTTTCGACCTGTCTTCTATCTTACTAGAGGGATCAACTGTTTCAGATGACTTGCAAATATACTGGTCCTTGCAAGGAGATTGTCCAATGAATTCACCACATGCAACTTCAAAATGAGAAATAATAAGAATTAGAATAGAATATATATATTAATGTTGGAGGTTAGAGATGAAATAAAATTTCTTTTTTCTATTAGCAATTCTACTGGCATAAAACTCAATACTTTGCATCTGCAATTTTCTTTTCAAGTTCTATGTTGCATTCACGGCATATTTTTACAGCCAGCCAGTATAATGCAGCAACGGACATGATCTAAATTAATAGAAAGATGTATACCGTCCCAATCATCCACAATGTGAAAGACATCAACATCATTTTCCAAATATTCAATTGACATTTCTTTTTCCCTTGAAGCAGTCGATCCATTTTCCTTTGTTAAATTTAATTCATCACCATCTACATCACAGCAATCATCTTCAATTCTGTTCTTGTCATTTGGAGAAGATACATCTCCATCAGATATGCTATTATCAGCAGAGCTGTCAGAGCAATCATCTAATTCTTCCGCGATACTACTCCACTTCTTTTCATTAGACTTTTTCTTTCCAGCATATATGCCTATCAAATGGCTGAGATTCTTCCCATAAGAAGATGGAGAAGAGGTTCTACAATGTTTTACCTGTAAGAGCAGCAACTGAATTTTGGTTTTCCACACCAGTAGATATTTGATATGATTCAATATAATATGATATATAAGGCATGTAAGTTAGGAAGCAAACTAGAAAACATGAGAAGAAATCATAGAGATTCATTAGGAAAAAAAATAACAAAAAATTCCATCAGGAATTAATCTAACATGTATACTATTTAGAACACCATCAAATTCAATTTTCAATTGTTGGTCCAATTGTAACAATATCAGACTTCATAGGGACATGATTACTGCAATACCTAGAGAACATAATGATGCTGTAATTAGTAGGTTGACATTCCTCTTGGATTTAGGCTAAATATTTCAGATGCAGACTTATAATAGTCTGTTTACCATGTTCAAAATTTCAATGTGAAGCTGAAACAGTCATAATGTTTTGTTTCAAGAAACCTGATATGAAACTATCAAAAATCACACTTCTTGCATTAGTCACATTAATCTTCCTTTCAATGGAAAGCATAGACAGGTATAAAAAAAACCCATTAAATATTAAACATCATACAAGCAGGAACCACCCTCTGCACATTATGATGCATAGTCCTCTTGAACCATTCTCACGAGTGGAGTAAGAAGGAAACTTGTTGGAAAATGAGCTAGATGTGTATGTGATAAGTTAAGATCTAGACATCTTGTACTAAAATTAAAATTTTGGAAGCATGTTTTTAGTACATGAAAAATATGGATACATCTTGTTTATATATCACAATATATCGGTTAGTTTCTATGCATCCAAATCAGGTAGAGTAATTCTGATGCTTATGACCTGCGGACAACCTGCAGGAATTAAACCAATCAAACAGCAGCTATGTAGAAATCGTTATTTTTTAATTCAAAAGCTGTTTTTCAATCCTTTTCTCCTATTCCTTTCTTCCCTTTCACTTGCAACCATCAAATTAAGGTTGACAGGTTTGGGTATTGTTTTCACCTTCCACAATAAGAGAACAAGAAAAGTTGAGTCCTGATAGGTCAAACAACTATTCAAACATAAGTTGGAGGGCATATTACCGAGAACCGTAGATTTGGCCGAAAAAATGAAGTAAGCACAACCTTTGTTTCCTTTGACATGCTCAGCACTTTAAGCACATCTCCTCGAACCGGAATTGTTGCAGTTGCGGTCAACGCCATCAGTGGGATGTTGAATTTTAAGAATTTTAGATTGCAAGCACTGAAGTTCTCCCGGAGAACAGACAATTGCCTGAAACATTACAATATGCTTCTTGTTAAGTTGTGATGACATCTAAGCATTTAGTACTTTAAGCCAAGTCCAATAGCATGAGAAATGGTGAAAAAGCTTCACAATATCACCTTCCTTATAAAATCATCACTGATAAGATGACTATCAACATACATTAAATAGATAAAGGACACATAGCTAGCCAACTTTCTTAACTTGGATTTGCTATGTTTAGCTTCATCTGAGCACTGATGGTACTTCTCAGTACATGAAGTTCATAACTATATGTATAAAATTAACCAATCCAATCAGCCTGTGATTATAAGAGAATAGGTATAACAAACAGGACCATGAAACAGCCAACAGAATGAAGAACACAAACCTGTAGCTAGGCCGAAAATTATGTCCCCACTTAGAAACACAATGAACTTCATCAATAGCAAACAAAGTTATGCCACGACTTTCTGCAAGTCCCTGGAGCGGTTTTATCAGTCTGCGGTGAAATTATACCACTCTTTCAATCAGGAGAGCTAACAAACTCCCTTTTTTTAGACACAAAACAGAACCACATACGTGCAGCTTACCTTGAAATTGTCTCTGGGCAGACATATATTATGTCATACATGCCTCTCATTGCTTTCTTTTCCACGCTGCTATCAGGCTGCCCAGATCCAAGAAAGCACGCAGAGACCCCATGTTTTGATAGCTTTAAGCACTGATCATGCATCAAGCTAATCAACGGTGAAATCACAACCACAACCTTTCCTGTTATTAATGCTGGAATCTGGAAACACAAAGATTTTCCTGCAACAAAATAATCATATAACAAAAGTTACTACAGCTGACCAAAACAAAGAACAAACCAAACTAATCATATATGACAACAAAAAGAAAAGAAGAAAAAAAACAATACCAGATCCTGTAGCGGCAAGAACAAGGCAATCTTGATGAGCTGCCCAAGCAGCCAAGGCTTCCTTTTGGAAACTCTTTAATGAACTATAACCAAAACGCTCTTGCAATACCCTATTCGCTCTCTCCTCCCAATCCAATCCAAAACCCACCTCTTCTTTACACCAAACTGGCAAACCATCCACCGCATTCTCGACCTTACCACAATCCACGCTAACACACGATTCCTCACATCCATTCACACTAAGCGGCAAAACCTTTGACCCAGAAACCAAAACATCAGACACGTCACCACTAAGCATGCCTCGCTTCACGCTGCGTGGCAACCGGAAATGCTCCAATATACTAGACTGTCGCTTTCGACCCGAACAGGCAGAGCCAGACAGCATTCTCTTTCCACTTCTGCTGCTTGTAAAGCATTCAGAACTACTGGTCATAGCACCACTACCTTCACAATTTCTGCTCGAAGAACCGTTCAATAAATAATCCACAGCTTTATCCAACGACGGACCGACTTCTTTAACAGCTTGTTCCGCCGCACAACTCTCAAACCCCATTTCTATAAGCTTTTCAACGGTTCCATCACAAGCAACAGATTTTTCCATCACACCAAACAGAAAAATTCACTATAAAAGGAAAGGGAAAAAGAAAAAAAAAACTGAAATTAAGAATTGTTCCTGAAAAAAAAACCGTGCTACAGATTCATGATTTTAAGCCATTGGTGTCGGTTTCTTATACGTGTCCGTATAAGATCTGTGTGTATACGTGTACGTGTGTGTGGTGGAGATGGAGAGGTTCTGAGCAGTGAAATGCGATAGGAATGTTGTTCGATTGAGCAGATGGAAACCCTAGGATTCTGCAGGTATGAGAAATTGAGGATTCTTTTATGAGAAGTTTTGTTTTTCTGTTTTTGAGAGAGAGAGAGAGAGAGATAAATCAATACAGTGCGTGGATGTGTGCCATCCCGCCCGAGAACTTAAAACTTTGCCCGCGCAATTCGGAAGATTTTGACATTGTTATAAAATCAGATCGGGCTGTTATGTTAATCCGATTATCCATCAATTTATATCTTAATATGAGCTGGATTTAAAATTAAACAGGATAAAAACTGATTTAGTCAAATTAGGTTGTCTTGATATGTGAATTCATGATTTGAAGTTTAATTTGATATTTTTATTTATTTTTTTAAAATAAAAACTTGAAATAATATATTTTTTATTAATTTAAATCAACATAAATTAACTCACACCCGATCCATGATTTAAGTTTTGAAAGTCTAGAATAGTATAAGAGGAGAGTAAATTAGAGCTAGTCGAATCGTTTGATACTTTTTAGAAAACTAACACCTTGATTTTAATAACAACAACATATAATTAATCAAGATATTAATACAATAAGATAAATAATTAAAAAAATATATTAATTTTTACAGTAGTTCAAATAATTATCTATTTTAGTGCTTGAACTTTCATATAAGACCTTGCTAATTACACTAATGTTTTTTTTAGATTAATATTGTAAAACTTTATAATAATCAAGATTTAAACTTTTCAAATGATTCTTAATCAGAAACTACATGAATAATTCAAGAGTCACTTGTGTTCTCATAATAAATCAATCTTTTACATAAATTACAACACTTCACAAG
>Ga0325401_1004023_pt1 | contig 13720 bp, 6 predicted proteins | sample PopdelMetagenome_FD_205666 | JGI IMG/M metagenome (GOLD analysis project Ga0325401, IMG submission 205666) | Populus deltoides microbial communities from Bellville, Georgia, United States - Xylem-PdKOR-R2 | ecosystem: Host-associated > Plants > Phyllosphere > Stem > Wood/Secondary xylem | place...
TCTTCCGCCGGGGCCGGGCCTTGTATTTGACTAGGTCGTTCGCTTCAAAGTAAGCTGCTTTCTTCGGCGCGTTCCCGAACACGAGCAAGCACGAAGGGAAAGAGGAGAGAAGAAAGAGAACAGGCCTTTTCTGCGTGGAAACGCTGTAGATACACTAGTTTCCACTTTGGCCAAGATTAAAAACAAAACGTTTTAAAGAAATTTTGGCTTATTCCTGGTCAAGCAAAACTAGCCGTGTACGCAATAGTTTGCCTTCGGGTTTTGGGTATTTCCGCGGTGATTTTGAGAGCGTTTTGTGGCGAGTAAGGTAAAGTGCAAAAAGGCATTGTACTGAAAAAAGGCGGCTGTTATTGACCTTAAAAAAAAGACTCGGAACAAGCCAAAAAGCGGCATGAATTCTGCACTAAACACGCCCTTTTTTCAATTGAATTTAATTGTCATTTAACTGATTTTTACTTGAATATAAGCCATAATAATACAATCTAAATATTCATATTTACTTAATAATCACCTTATTATTGCAACTAAATTTCACATTTCAAACATCTGTTGCACTAAAATTATGATATGATTATTCTAACAAAGTAAATGGATTTTATAAATAATTTTAGGCTTTAGTAACACATAATTTTACATTTCAAATTTAGGTGGAAAAAAATTTCGGTTTGACATTCGGGTCAGATAGTCCTACTGCGGAAAATTTTATCCGCATGCTCATTTTGTTTTGTAGCAACACTCATCTGTAACCAAACTGCATGAAGAACCGCTTTACTTTCATTGCCTCTTGGGTAATGCTGCTGTGCAGCTATGGCTTCTCGCCAGGGGCAAATGCCCAGACAGTGATCCTTAACTCGAGCCCTTCGGCTCAACCCGGCGACGCTATTAGCTTGCAAGGCAACTTCAGCGCTAACGCCAAAGTCTTCCTATCGGCGGGCTCTGCCGCACCGGTTGCGGCTCCCATCCTCACGCAGATGGCTGGCCAAGTGACGGTGCAAGTTCCCGGCAACCTAGGTCTGAGTATGTACCAAGTATGGGTGCAAGACAACGGCCAGACCAGCCCCCGGGTGTATGTGAACCAAGCGCAGGGACACCACTTCGATTCGCCGGAAGTAGCAGCGGGCGGCCGTATGCGTCTTTTCGGTCGTAACCTGCAGATCGGTGGCGGCGGGGCGCAGGTGCGCTTCGTAGGTTCCGGTGGGGGCGATGCCCAAGTAGACGCTGGTCAGAGCGACGCTTATTCGCTCACCTTTACGGCACCTAGCTCGCTGCAAGCGGGTGCCACCTACCAAGTAGTAGTAAGCAACGGTCGTGGCGGCGAAACCACCGTGCCCCAGACCGTGAAGGGTATCAGCGGGGGTTCCGACTACTTCAACCTCGGAGTAGGCTGGGCGCCCAAGATCAACTACTTCAACAACGTATACAACGTAAAAACCGACGGCCGCCTGAGCAGAAAAGCGGTAGGCAACGGCTCAAACAACGATTTCGATGCCATTCTAGAAGCCGTTGAGAAAGCCTCTAACGCTGGCGGTGGAGTCGTATATCTGCCGGCTGGTACCTATAAGTTAGCTCCCGGTGGGGGCGCAAGCATCCCGATGCGCAACCGCGTGGTAATTCGTGGGGCTGGCAAAGACCAGACATTCATCAAGTTCGGCTACGGCTGGCCAAGTGCCGACAAGTGGGGTCTCATCTGGGGCGACACTCAGCAGTCGGGTCTAGCGGATCTAAGCATTCAGAACGTAAACGAATCGGGTTTCTGGATTCAGAACCAGACGGGCCAGGGCACGGAACTGTTCATGCAGAACATCCGCTTCGACATGGGCCAGGGCGACTGGCTCTGGTGGGCTAACTCCAACAAAATCGTTATTTCCAACTCCGATTTCACGCAGGGTGTTGATGATAAAGCCGGTTATCACGGTCCGATTCAGCTGAACGGTTGCGCCAACTTTGTGGTGCGGAACAACAACTTCACCTACGCCGTCGACGGCCTGAACCTGAACGGCGTCCACGAGGGTGTGTTCGAGAACAACCGTATTTACCGCGACGGTAGCGCCCGGTATCCTAGCTACTTGGTCAACCACGTGTTGATTCTCAACTTCGCGCAGAACATCGCCGTTAATAACAACCTATTCAAAGTAATCAACGGCCCAGCCCAGAACTCCAACGACGGTGAGTCAATCATTGCCGAAGGTGGTGGCAGCGGCGGCGGTCGTTCCGACGAAGATGCTGGTACGGTGAGTGCTGCTTGGGGCAACATGCTGCAAGACAACGGCAAATGGTGGGGCCAGCCCCAGCGCAGCCCAGTAGTTGCCATCGTAAGCGGCAACGGTATGGGGCAGGTGCGGAACATCGTTAGCCGCAACGGCAACACCCTCACACTGGATCGGGCCTGGGACGTAGTACCTAGCTCCGGCAGCCGCTACGCCATCTTCAACTGGGGCTCGCGCAACTGGCTGGTCAAAGGCAACACCTTGGAGGGCAACCGCCGTGGCATCACGCTTTACCAGAACGCAACTACCGACGTAGCCATCGTCGACAACAAGCTGGTAAACAGCGGTTCCATCGACTTGACGCCTTTCCAGGGCGGCTCGGCCGGGTATCAACAGCTTATTCCTACGTACAATACCCAAATCGTGGGTAACAACGTGAGTGGCACCGACGGCTCCAACGGGGTATTTATCGGGGTGCACGTGAAGCAGCACTTACAGCCTAACACCTTTGGTACGGCCGTAGTAAACCTAGAAGTGCGTAACAACACCTTGCGGGCGAATTCGCCTAACGTGCCCGCCGTAGTAGATGACACGTACCCCGAAGGTTACCTCAACTACCTGCAATTCCAGCAGGGCGGCAGCCGCTACAACGACGAGAAAATTCCGTCGGTGCTCGGCTCTATCTTCCAGAACAACACGGCTATCAACTGTAACAACGCCGTGTATTTGAACTCAGGCGCTTACGGTACCTTGGTGTGCAACACCACGCTGGAGAACTCGCCCAACTTGATGCAGGATAACCGCATCACGAACACCAATCACACGTCGATGGGTACGGCATCGTGCCTCGGTTCGACCGTAATGTCGCTGCGCACCCCCGAAAACCCCGATAACACAGAGGAGGGCATGACCTACCGGTACTACGAGGGCTTCTGGAACAAGATGCCCGACGTGAATGGCCTCAGCCCCCTCAAAGCCGGTAACATTGGCTCGTTCGACATCGGTATGCGGCAGCGCGACTATGGCTACCTGATTCGCTACTCGGGTTTCATCACCGTACCAGCCGATGGTCAGTACACCTTCTTCTCGAACTCCGACGACGGCTCGCGTGTGTACATCGGCTCGACCATGGTACTCGACAACGACGGCCCGCACGAGGAGAAAGAGGCTTCAGGTTCAATCGGTCTGAAGGCCGGTACCCACGCCTTCACCGCTGAGTACTGGCAGAGTGCTGGCGGTCAGGTGTTCGACGTGACCTACCTAGGTCCGGGCGTGCAGAAGCAACTCGTGCCCACCTCCGTACTGCGTCGCAGCACCGGTGGCTTGCGCAACCCTGAGAACCCCACTGGTACTACCGCTGGCCTCGACTACAAGTACGTGGAAGGCTCTTGGAGCACCATCCCCGACTTCGGCAACCTAAACGCTACCCGCAGCGGTACCACTAACGCTTTCGAACTATCGGTGCGTCAGCGTAACGAAAACTACGCTATCCAGTACTCGGGCTTTATCACCGTACCGGCCGACGGCCAGTATACCTTCTTCACCGGCTCCGACGACGGCTCGAAACTGTTCATCGGCTCGACGCAAGTGGTGAACAACGACGGTCTGCACGGTTACGTGGAAAAATCGGGCACCATTGGTCTGAAGGCCGGTACCCACGCCTTCACGGTGCAGTTCCTGCAAGGCACTGGAGGTCAGACCCTCGACGTGAGCTACGTAGGTCCGGGCGTTACGCGGCAAGCCGTACCCGCCTCTGCGCTGCGCCGCTCGACGATGGTGACTGCTTCGAGTGATCTGCGTGACCCCGAGAACCCCAGCAACACCACCAACGGCCTCGACTACCGTTACTTCGAAGGCTACTGGAACAACATCCCCGACGTGAATGGCATCGGTCCGGTGAAAACTGGTGTGGTATCGAACTTCGACCTGAATGCTCGTCAGCGCGACTACAGCTACGTTATGCAGTACACGGGCTTCATTACCGTGCCCACCGATGGTCGCTATACCTTCTTCACGGGTTCGGACGACGGCTCGGAACTGTTCATCGGCTCGACGCAAGTAGTCGACAACGATGGTTTGCACGCTTACCGCGAGCAATCGGGTACCATCGGTCTGAAAGCCGGTACCCACGCCATTACCGTACTCTACCTGCAAGGTGCCGGCGGTCAAACCCTCGACGTGAGCTACCTAGGTCCGAATATTGGCAAGCAAGCTATTCCAGCCTCGGCGCTGGTGCGCGCCGCCACCGGTTCCAACTCGGCGTTGCGTAACCCCGAAAACCCGGCTAACACTTCGCCAGGTCTCGCATTTGGCTACTACGAAGGCAACTGGAACAACCTGCCCGACTTCAACGGCCTGACTCCCTCCAGAACGGGTACGGCTGGGTCGCTGAATCTCAATCCCCGTCTGCGTGACCAAAATTACGCCCTGAAGTTTACGGGTTACATTACCGTGCCCACGGATGGCCAGTACACCTTCTACACGGGTTCGGATGACGGTTCGAAACTCTACATCGGCTCGACGCAAGTAGTCGACAACGACGGTCTGCATGCTTACCGCGAGCAGTCAGGCACCATCGGTCTGAAAGCCGGTACCCACGCCTTCACGGTGCTGTACATGCAAGGTGGCGGCGGCCAGAACTTCGACGTGAGCTACGTAGGTCCGAACATCGGCAAGCAAGCCATTCCGAACTCAGCGCTAAGCCAGGGCTACAACCTGCGCACGCCCGAGAATCCTTCGAACACCATTGCGGGTAGCGTAAACTTCAAGTACTACGAAGGCAGCTGGAACAACGTGCCGGACTTCAACAACATCAACCCAGTCTCTTCCGGTACGGCGTACTCCATCGACCTGACCCAGCGTCGGCGCGACAACAGCTACGCTATGCTGTACACGGGCTTCGTGACGGTGCCCGCCGATGGCCAGTACACCTTCACGACCGGTTCCGATGATGGTTCGAAGCTCTACATCGGCTCAACCTTGGTGGTAGACAACGACGGCATGCACGCCTACCAGGAGCGCACGGGTGCCATCGGTCTAAAGGCCGGTACCCACGCTATTACCATCAGCTACGTGCAAGGCGGCGGCGGCCAAAACCTGTATGTGGCCTACGAAGGTGCCGGCCGGGGCAGGCAGACCCTGACCACCTCGGTGCTCAGCCGCACCACGGATAACAACCTGACGGCGGGGGCTACTACTAGCCGGAGCAGCGTACTCAGCACGGGTACTGCTACCACCACTGCACTAAGCGTGTACCCCAACCCCAGCCAGGGCGCCTTCACGCTTGAGTTCACCTCCACGCTGGCCCAGGCCGCTACGCTCACCCTGACCGACAACCTAGGTCGGCAGGTGCACCAGCAGAAAGTGCAGGTGCAGGCGGGTGTCAACCAAGTGCCAGTGGAAGTGCAGAAAGCCGCAGAAGGCATCTATCAGCTCACGCTCGTAGGAGCCAACGGCCAGCGCCAAGTGCAGAAAGTATCCATCAAACACTAAAACCTACTCCTTATATATATGAGTGCAAAAAGCCGCCGCTGATTTCAGCGGCGGCTTTTTTTATGGAGTAAACGCTGTGCGGAATAGACCAAAGCTAGGTTCTTATTCCTTTAAAACCGGAACGAGCACGGAGAAGAACTGAGTGCAACTAGGAGCGTACGCAGCAATCGTCTCCTCTTTTGGTGTGAAATAGAGTTGATAAAGGGTGTGAGTGCGCGTCAGGGCGAAAGTTTTCACGTATCTCACCTCCGACCGCCGAAACCAGGAACTTGGTGCCTGGTACTTCACGGTAAGAAAATCAACGTTGTCTATTGTCTTAAGCGTCTGGTGGAGCAATTTGCCTCCGTCCTTATGCAAGAGAATATCGACCGTGCGCTTATAGAAAGGAGCACGATCGGCGGGCTTGATGGTATCAGGCAGTTGCAACTCCAAATGGGGGTTAACGGATACCGCCACAATCATGTAAGTGCCTGCTTGATCATCAGTTACAAAGGCCCGACTCTTACTGAACTGCGGATCGGAGCTGATGAAGGGCGCTATGGCCGAAACTGGCATTTGGAGTGGTGCCGCGGGCAGCTGCACGGCCACTTGGCTGTCGAGTGGAAAAACAACCCAAGGTCCCGGTGGCTCCGTGACCGATGAGCAGCCAGCTAACAGCAGGGCCGCAGAAATTAGTGAGCGTTTGAATGAAATGGAGAACAGCATTATGTACGCGAGGGCGTATAGCGAGTAAGCAAAAATATACCAAAGGCACTATTTAACTCGTTTTGCGGGGTAAAAAGCCGGCGGTGCCGCAACCGCCACGGCTTTTTCGTTACTTTTGATTTGATTTTGGGCTTTCGCCGCCCGTTTCCGTAACGCCCCGCAATGAAGTTAATTCCCCGGCTCGCCTTGGCCGCCACGCTCAGCACTGCGGCCCCCGTGGCTGCCCTCGCCCAGCAAACCCAGGTTTTCGCCAGCGATGAACGCCTGTTTCAGGAAGGTCTCGAACTCTTTGACCGCGGCAAGTACGGCGCCGCCCAGCAAGCATTTCAGCAGTACCGGGACATAACCCAGCGGCGCAGCGGCGAGGAGCGCGACCGTAACCCCGACGCCGAGTACTACTATGCCTTATCGGGGCTGTACTTGCTGCACCCTGCCGCGGAAGGAGAGGTGCTAGCGTTTGCCGCCAAGAACCCCACGCACCCGAAAGCCGCCGAGGCCTTTTTTGAACTGGGTAAGTTTTACTTCGACAAAAAGGACTACGCCAAAGCCACCGACTACTTGCAGCGGGTGGAGGCCAACAACCTCTCCAACGATCAGCGGGCCGAGTCGGAATTTAAGCTAGCTTACAGTTACTTTGCCCAAAAGGAGTTTGACAAGGCCAAGCTGCTTTTCGACCGCAACAAGCAGGGCGAGCACCAGTACCGCTACGCCAGCAGCTACTACGCTGGCTACCTAGCTTACCGCGCTGGCGACTACGCTGGGGCGCGCAAAGACCTCGCTATTGCTGAGCAAAACGATGCCTACCGGCAAGTAGTGCCGGCCGTGATGAGCCAGATTTACTACAAAGAAGGCGACTTCGACGGCCTGATTGCCTACGGCGGTAAAGCGCTGGCCCAAACCCCGCCTCCTCAGGGCGCCGACGAGATTCAACTGCTCGTGGGCGACGCGTACTACCAGAAGAACGACTACAAGTCGGCGGCGAAGTACTTTGATCAGTACGCCGGCGGGCGCAAGAAAATTGAGCCCGAGGTGCAGTACAAGATTGGCTACGCCAACTACAAGATGGGCGACTACAAAGGCGCCATCGGCAGCCTGAAAGCTGTGGCCGCTCGCCGCGACTCGCTAGGGCAGAATGCTGCCTATCACTTAGGGTTGAGCTACTTACAAACCAACCAGAAGCAGCCGGCGCTGAATGCTTTTGACGCCGCCCGCAAGCAAACGTTCGACAAGAACATCAGCGAAAATGCTACGCTCAAGTACGCCCAGGTAAACGCCGAGCTCGGCAATACACCCGAAGTCATTGCGACCCTGAAAGACTTTGGCAAGAAGTATCCGCGCTCTAAAAACCGCGCCGCCGCCGACGATCTGCTCAGCGAGAGTTTCCTCAACTCCTCTGACTACAGCCAGGCGCTAACCTACCTAGACAACCTCGACGACCGCAGCACCAAGCTCAACGGCACGTACCAGCGCGTCGCCTACTTGCAGGCGGCTACGTATTACAACAACAGCCAGTTTACGCAGGCCTTGCCCTTGCTCGATAAGAGTCTGAAGTACCCGCAAGACGACGCCTTACGTGCCGCCGCGCAGGTGCTGAAGGGGGAAATATACAGCGTGGGGCAGAAGTACCCGGAGGCTATTCAGAGCTATACCGCGGCCGCCCGCACGGCCCGTAGCGGCTCGGCGGCCGAAACCGATTTCGACCAGAAAGCGCGCTATGGCCTAGGCTACGCGTACTACAACACCAAGCAATACGACCGCGCCCGCACCCAGTTCCAGGCCTGGCTCAAGGACCCCGTAGCTAAGCCCTCGGACCCGAATTACTACGACGTGACCCTGCGCCTAGCCGACACGTACTACGTGGCCAAAAATTACCCGCAGGCCCTGGAACTCTACGACAAAGCCATTCAGGCTAATGCCGCCGATAAGGACTACGCCTACTACCAAAAAAGCGTGGTGCTAGGTCTGATGGGTCGCCGCGACGAATCGGCCAGCGCGCTGAACACCCTGCTGCGCACCTCCCCGCAGTCGCGCTACGCCGACGATGCTATATACCGCCAGGCGCAGTCGGAATTTGAGGCCGGTAACTTCCAACCTGCGGTAGCGGGCTTCACGAAACTCATCGACAACAAACCCAACAGCGCACTCATTCCGCAGGCGTTGCAGAAGCGCGGCGTGGCCTACGCCAACCTCGACCAGCACGACAAAGCCGTGGTCGATTTCAAGCAGGTGCTCACCCAGTACCCGCGCACCAAATCGGCCAGCAGCGCCATCTACAGCTTGCAGCAGAGCCTAGCTGCCCTGGGCCGCCCCGAGGAGTTTGACCAGTACCTAGCCCAGTACAAGCAACAGAACCCCGACAGCAAAGCCACCGAAACAGTGGAATTTGAGTCGGCAAAGTCGTTGTACCTAGCCGAGAAATACCAGCAGGCCATTCCGCGGTTAGATGCCTACATCAAGCAGCACCCCGACAATGCCCTGGCCGCCGACGGCCGTTACTACCTAGCCGATTCGTACCTGAAAACCGGCAACAAGGCCGAAGCGTTGCCCCGCATGCGCGCCGTGGTGGAAGATGGCAAAAGCGAGTTTGTGAACCGGGCCGTGGGCCGGGTGGCCGACCTAGAGTTTGAGAACAAGAACTACCCCGAAGCCATCAAGTACTACACTCGTTTGCGAGAGGTATCGCAGAATAAACGCGAGGTAGCCAACGCCGGTATTGGCCTGATGAAGAGCTACTACGAGAGCGGCGACTACCAAAATACCCGCCGCGTAGCCGAGGAACTGCGGGCCCTGGGTAGCGCCTCGCTCAACGCCACCAACGCGGCACTTTTATACCTAGGCAAGGCTAGCTACAAAGCCGGTAACCTCGACCAAGCCATTACGGAGCTGACCACGGCCGCCAGCGCCGCCACCGACGAAAACGGCGCCGAAGCTCAGTACTTGCTGGCGCAGGTGCTATTCGACCAGAAAAAGTATCCCGAGGCTCTGGATGCAGCGTTCAAGAACAACGCCATCAACTACGACCTCTGGCAGGGACGCTCCTTCCTGCTGATTGCCGATATCTACGCGGCGCAGGGAGAAACCTTCCAGGCCCGGGCTACCCTCAACTCGATTATCGAGAACAAGTTTCCGCTGGCCGAAATAATCGAAGGGGCCAAGCAGCGCCTAGCTGCGCTGCCCGCGGAAGCCACCACGACGCCTACGCCGGCTCCGAAGACAGCGCCCGCCAAGCCAAAAGCGACCACCACGCCGAAAACGCCGGCCGGCAGCAAAACGCCCGCGCGCAACTCCTTGCAGCCGACCCAAGCGGAACCCGCCCAAACGGTGCCTGCCGACTCAACGGCAACGCCCCCAGCCGCCGTACCCACCCCCGCCACCGAAGGCACGGGGGAGTAATCGCACCGTGCGTTTTGGACAGGAGTAAGATTTTGATTAGCAAACAAGCGGTGCTCGGAGCCAACCTAGGTTTTGAGCACCAAGTACTAAGCACCAAGCACTAAATGATATCGTTTCGCTCGCCTCAGTTCCTAGCTTTCGCCGCGCTGCTGCTTGCCGCTGCGCCTCACCGCGGGTGGGCGCAACGTACCGGTGGCAAGATTGAAGATGCCGAAATTGAAATTGTAAAGGAGCGGGTGAATGAGCTGCCCGAAGCTACGCGCAACTTCGATAAAATCAGGATTGACCCGCCGGCCAAACAAATTCAGAAGCCTGCTTACTCCTTTCCCGATTACCGGCTACCCGCCGATTTGCTCAACCCTTCGGTGCGGGTGCTCACCATTCGGCAGGAGGAGCTAGCCCCGCAAACCGGCAACTACGTGAAAGGGGCCATCGGTAACTACGGCACCATCTATGGTAAGGCCTACCTGCACAACACGCGCAGCACCGCCGGCGCCTACGGTCTCGACTTCAGCCATATCTCTTCCGCCAACGGCCCCGTCGATAAACGAAATTCGGGTTCAAGCCAAACGAGCTTAGGGCTAAACGGCGAAACCTATAACGGGCCAGTTACCATTGGCGGCAAGCTAGCTTTTGGACGGGAGCGGTATAACTTCTATGGCTATAATCGCGAAACGGCCCAACTGCCACCTTCCGCCGATAGCATCAAGCAGGTATTTACCCGCGTAGCCGCCAAAGTGTACGTACGTAATCGTGACACCGACGCTGCCTTCCAGTACGACCTAGGTATTGGTTACAACTTCTGGAAAGACCGGTTTGCGGCCCGCGAAAACAACATCTACGCCACCTTGCGTTCTGGCTACACGCTCGGGGAGAAAGGACGCGTTGCCGTCGACGGCGACTTGTCTTTTATTTCGCAGAAAGACTCCTTCGGCACCGTCAATCGGCCTCTGGTGCAGTTTCGGCCGGCTTATGAACTGACGCTGAACCGCCTAGCTTTGTCGCTCGGCGCTACCATCGGCTACACCGGCGACACGGTAGGTACGGCTAATCAGTTCAATGTGTATCCCGCCGTCCGCCTAGCTTATACCGTGACGGAAGATAAATTCATCGTGTACGGAGGACTGGGGGGTAGCTTGCAGCGCGTCACCCTCTACGACCTGACCACGGAAAACCCGTGGCTAGGCTCCAACCAGCGCGTGGCTGATACCCACCGCGGCCCCACGCTGTACTTCGGTTTCAACTCGACGCCGGTGCGTGGACTGGAGCTGAACGCCAAGGTAATGCTGAGCAACGACCGCAACCTGTACTTCTACAACAACGCGGGCTACCTCTCACCAGGTACGCTCAACAACCCCCTATACCGCGGCGACTCGACCCGCTTTAACTTGGTGTACGACCGGAAAGCTACGCAGCTGCTGAACATCCACGGCGAGGCGATTTACAACGCCAATGAGCAATTTCGGATTGGTTTTAAAGCCGACTACAACGGCTACAAAGTGCACAGCCTAGCCAAGGCTTTTCACCGACCCGCGTTCCAAAGCACGTTGTTTGCGAGCTACAATATGTACAGCAAGCTGCTGCTCGGCGCCGAGTTGTACACCTACAGCTCTAGCTACGGCACCGGCTTCCAGTACCAGCCGCAGCTAGTGACCTACCGGGAAATAATCCGGCCCACTGACTCGGTAATCGACCTGAACCTGCGCGCCGATTACCGTATTTTAGAAAAACTATCCATCTTTGCCTTAGGCAATAACCTGCTCGGCCGCAAGTATGAGCGATTCTTGAACTACCCAGTGAAAGGATTCAACGTATTAGCGGGCGTAACCTACGATTTTTGATGAGTGAATTCGTGCTTGTAAGCGCCTAGATCAAAGCTGAAAAGCTGTGGCGCTGACGCTTCTGCTAGGACCGTCAGTGCCACAGCTTTTGGCCACTAATGTCGCTGCCTACATCCGAACACACTCTTCGCTCCACCTGCAACTCAATCGAATGAATCTTTCCGAACCACTTCGCACCTTACTCCGGGACCATGACTGCGTCATTATTCCGGAGTTTGGCGGGCTCATTGCTGAGTACGCTCCGGCGCAGATTCATCCTGTGCGGCACACCCTCGTGCCGCCCACCAAGCGCATCGCTTTTAATCAGGCCCTCACCCGTAACGATGGCTTGCTGGTAGAAGCCATCAGCCGCGCTACAGGCCAAACCCCGGAGCATGCCCGCGAACAAGTGCACGCCGCGGTGCAGCGAATGGAAGAGGAGCTAGCCAACAACCGCCGGGTTGAACTGGTGGGTGTTGGGTACTTGCGCCGGGCTATCGGGCAAGCCGTCGAGTTTGAATACACGGGCTCGCAAAACCTGCTACCCGCTAGCTACGGCCTCCCTGAGTTGGTTTCGCGCCCCGTACGCGCTACTGATGCCCTGCTCGCTCGCGAACGGCAAGCTGCCGCGCCCATGCTGGCTGCTGGCCGCTCGCGCCGCCAGAACAAACTGCTGAAGGCTACCGCCGCCGTGATTGTCGTCGCCTTGGCCGTCGGCGCTAATTACCTATTTGCTTTGCGGCAGGGTTTCTTGCCCGACACGCTAATTCTAGGAGCAGGACAGGAGCAAGTCGCGCCCACGCGCCTGACGCCCGTAGCCACCAAGAAGATTATTGCGCGGCAGCAGGCAGCCCTCGCCAACGATGATTGGAACGAGGCCGCGCCTGCCGCTAAGGTATCGAGCGAGCCAGCAGTAGAGACGCCTGCGCCAGCTGAGAAAATAGTAGCTAGTACTCCCGCAGTTGCGCCCGCTGTAGTGAAAGCAGCGAAGCCAGTCGTTCCGGAGCCGCCCAAGCAGTCGGTGCCGAAAGCTACGGCTAAGGCCAAAAAGGCTGCGCCGGGCTGGGAGAAGGCAGAAGTATCTACGGTGAAGGAAGATGCTAGCGCAACAATTAAGAGCCCAACGGGCCGTTATTACATCATTGCTGGCAGCTACCGGAGCATGGCCGGGGCGGAGAAAGGCCGTCAGGCTCTAGTTCGGTTGGGCAAGCCCGCTCGCGTAATTCTGCCGGCACCTGGTGGCCGCCAATACAAACTTTCTGTTGCTGATTTTGCTGATCGTACCTCGGCCGACCGACAAGCCGAAATTCTGCGGAAGCGCCTAGGTTCTATTTGGATTCTCAAATATTAGCATGACCTCTTTTTTATTGCAGATTACCACCGCTGCACCTACTGCCCCCGCCGATACTGCTGCCGCTGCGGCCAACGCCCAAGCTGCTGCCGTGGCTCCCGGTCTTTCGCTTATCGATTTGGTTTTGCAGGGGGGCTGGATTATGGTTCCCATCTTCCTGCTCTCGTTCATTTCCATCTACGTTATCATCGAGCGCTACATCACCATTCGGCGCGCGGCCGTGAACCCCGATTCGTTTATGGCGGGTATTCGTGGACTAATGGTAAAGGGCGACTTGCAAGGCGCTAAGTTGCTCTGCGCTCAGAACCCCTCGCCGCTAGCGCGCATGATCGAGAAGGGTATTCGCCGCATTGGCTTGCCGCTCAAAGATATTGAAGCCAGCGTAGAGAACGTGGGTAAAGTGGAGGTAGCTAGGTTAGAGAAGAACATCAGCATCCTCGGTATTATCGCCGGTATTGCGCCCATGCTTGGCTTCGTGGGTACCATCATCGGGGTTATCAAGATTTTCTACGCCATCAGCACCACCGGCGACTTCGGCATTGCCCAGATTTCGGGCGGTTTGTACACGAAAATGGTAACCTCGGCCGCCGGCCTGATCGTCGGCATTATCGCCCACGTCGGTTACCACTGGCTCAGCATCATGGTCGAGCGCCTCGTTTTCCGCATGGAAAACTCAGCTATCGAATTCATGGATATTCTTCAGGACAATTAAAGGTGAAATAGTGAGGTGGTGAAATGGTGAGTACGCCATA
>Ga0325401_1004024_pt1 | contig 13719 bp, 4 predicted proteins | sample PopdelMetagenome_FD_205666 | JGI IMG/M metagenome (GOLD analysis project Ga0325401, IMG submission 205666) | Populus deltoides microbial communities from Bellville, Georgia, United States - Xylem-PdKOR-R2 | ecosystem: Host-associated > Plants > Phyllosphere > Stem > Wood/Secondary xylem | place...
TCACTAAAATAATAAAAAGATATGTTAGTAAGGAAATTAAATTTAGATTTGAGAAATATATATTTCCTACTTATTTCAAAGAGCTTAAATTTATTTTCAAAGGTTTTAACAGGTCTTTATTTTAATTATCGTTTTTATATTTAGAAAAGTGCTGTGCTCCTAATAAAAAACAATATCATTGTTTTTAAAAAGATTAAAAAACTTTTATCATGATATAATATGAATAATTATGTATTAGAATGATATGTGGAATTTTGAAAATAATTTATTTATCAAGAGTATAAAATATCTTATTTATTCTAATTCTTTTTATTTTTTTTATTAAATTAAGAACCCATGACAAAAAAATATATTTTTTCATTGAATAAAATATTGATATGAAAAGGAAGAATTGACTAGAATTTCTTTTCAATGAAGTTTAAATTATTTCTTCTTATAAAAAAATAATTTTATTATTGTATAATTAAATAAAAACAATTAAAGAGCTCCCCATAACATAAAATTTGATATCTTAATTAATATGCATATTTATCTCAGCTTCCCAACTAAATTTTTTACTGGAATCAATAATTTTTTTTATCATTTATTAATACATATAATTTTTAATTTATTTTTTTAAAGACCAGTATCAACTCTTCAGCTTCCAGTTAAATTTTTTCTTAAAAAATTTTAATGTAGCATGTAGAATAAAACTAGTATAGAATATCAATTTAAAATTTAGCATATATGATATGTGTGTATGATTAAACTATAAATAATAAAATGCGAGAATTATATATAAATCAATTAATCACGAGAACTAAATAAATATTATAAATCAAGAACTTTTTTATTGGATTTCTAACATGGTACCCGTACATAACAAGATGCATGCTGCATTGTTGCTCAACAGTATACCATATTTGAGCCCTGGTGAAACACCCCAGATTTAAGCAGGAATCTTGTTGAGGGCCGAGGATTCTTGCTGGCTCAGAAGATCAACACCACTCTTGGGAGATGGAGGTGGTGGGCTACGGCGACGGGAATTGGGCATGAATTTGAAGGCGGAGGATTCTTGCTGGCTCAAAAGATCAATATTACTCTTGGGAGGTGGCGGCGGACTAGGTAGCGTCCTGGTATTTGTGGAAGAGAAGGCAAAGGCCATCATGGCCAGCAAAACCATGAAGGCTACGACCAATGGCTTCATGGCACCTTCCATTGTCATAATTTTCAATTTTATCGTCTCCTTTAGACCTTGATTGCACTCTTGAACAAGAACCACCTTCTTAACTAAAAAAGGAAACTGGTTCGGTGGTCAATATTTAACGTAGAAATTGACGGGGAGCGGAAATTATTCTCTGGAATGGTTTTGAATATTTGGGAAATCTTTTACTATTCTCTCTCACCTTTCCTTTCGTATGGGCTCACTGAATATAGAAGGTATGGAAACCAAGCTAATAGCGGGGATTCATGGGTTTTCTTAGACACTCATGAAGCAAAATCTGAATATTATTTTATCCAATTTTATTTAAATTTAGGGGAAAAAAAAAGGAATTAAATCAGTCAGCTAATTTCCTTAAATAATTTCTTATACAATGAAATAATCTCGACAGAATTCTTCTTTCTCAATACCTTTTTTTAATAAATTTTATAATATTAACATCCTATTAATTATTCTCTTCATCAATTTTTTTTTAAAAAATAATTACATTAAAATTCATAACTTACTAAAAAATAATAAAGAATATTTCAATTCAAGATTTTTCTTTTCTATTTATAACTATCTTTTTTTAAAAAAAATATGTGGCCAAAAGTAATTAATAGAATTACTTCTTAAGCACTCTCTCGTTTATTCCTATATATCGTAACAAATACTTTCTTTTCAATTGCCACAAATAAATAAATAAATAAATTCCATCAAATATTCCTCCATCATAATGAAAAGGGGATAAATTTCAAAAATACCCTCCAACTATATAGGCCATCTTAATTTTACTATCAAACTACTTTTATAACAATTTTATCCTTAAATTTTCAAAAATTCTCAAATAAAGATTTTCATCAATTTTAAGAATTTTTTATATTTTCTCAACCAATTTTTTTTTTTTGCTAAAGTCATCAATGAATAATACAAAATAAAGATGTCCATTGCTTGAAACATTTGGGGAGGTCCTTAAACATAGAGTAAACCAATTAAAGGAAATATTCAGGTGTGTTTTCTAAAGTCATCAATAAATAATATAAAGTTATCATAACCAGTTTTTAACAATTTTTTTTTTCAAAATTTCTAAAATAATACAAAAATATTGAAAGAATAGTATTTTTATTGAATATCTCCAATTTTTTAAAGGATTTGTTATTTTTCGATTTTTAGCATTGTTGCATATTATTATTTTGAGGGAGGAAACAAGACAAAACATGGTAAAAGGATAAAAAATGAGGGAGAATAAAAGAAATAAGAAAGAAAAATCAAAAGAAAAAATATTTAATTGAAAATAGGACAAAAAAAGACAAGAAAAGGAGAGATAAATAGATAGTGAGAACGAAATACCCAACCCCTTTTCCATATCCTATTAATTACCCCAATCATATTTTAAATCTAACCTAGGATATCTAAAAATTCCTAGCTAAACACTTCAAGATCAGGGTTGCTCTAATTATTCATGTTATAACATATAAACGTCTAGGATATTTACTATAGAACTTCTTTTTTATCCTTATTTTTTGTCCTTTTGTGCCTAAATCAAGGTATAATTTATTAAAAATTTTAAGTTCAAGGAAGATTAAAACATAGGTAACAAAATGTAAAACACATAGAAATTTCAATACTAGTCTAAATTTTGGTTCCAAAATCCATTTTTATCCTTCTACTTTATCTTCTCAATCTTAAAAGTCCCTATAATTTATAAAATAATTAATTTTTATCCAAAAGTTTATTCTTCTTATTTATTAGTCTTCTGATTTGAAAGAGAAGAGAGAAAGTCATTTGTTCTCATCGATTCTAATATTAGAATAATTGATTTTGGTGTCAATAAGTTTGATTTTGTGTTCTTGAAATGTTTTTTTGAGTTTATTTAGTTTTATAAGTAACTTTTTTTTAATGTTATTTAGGTGTTTCTAAGCAAAAATAGGTCGAAATGGGTTTTGATCCAAAAAATCTAACCCATGATCTAAATATTAGTAGACGACGTGTCATTTATCCTATTTCTTCAAAAAAAAAAAAAAGAAAGAAAGAAGGCAACCACCCTTTATAAAAAGAAAAAAATTAATAAAAGAGCTCAAGCTTAGCTACAAGTCTTGATTTTTTTTTTTTTTTTAAGGCTCAAGTGTGCTAGGCTACCTAAGCCAGGTCCACGTGCCTGACCTCATTTTTATTTTTTTTGTTCTTAATTTTTTTTCATTCCAATTAGATCCTTTAACTTTTAAGAAAAAAAAAATTCTTTATTTTTCTTATCATATATTTAGCTAAAAAATCAATTTAAAAAATAAAATTATTAAAATCAATGAATTCTATGACCTCGGGCACGGGTTTGTTAGATTATGTTGTGAAACATAGGTGAATCCAATGTATTGTTAGTCTCTTTTTTTCATTTAATTTTTTCTTCCATTTTTTTCTTTTATTTTATTTTAAAAAAAATTTCTTTATTTTTGTTATCATATATTTAAAGGGGAGAAAATTTAAAACAAAAATTATTTAACACACTGAAATTCATGACTCAAGTCGCAAGTTAACGAATTAACACATGAAATAAAAGTTAGAATATATTATTGTCTCAATATCTTTTTTTTTATATTTTGAATTAGCCTCCTTATATGTTTCATTTTTATTTTTGTAGGATTAATTGATTCTAATTTGTTTTTAAAGGGTTATCACAGTCATAAGTTTAACAAGTTAATCACGATTAGCCTCTATTGATTCACTAAGTCATTATGTCAAATTATTTTTTAATCCAAATTCCTTGATTTTTTCTAATCATCTAGTTTTTTTTTCCCTTAAAAAATGGTCTTACCTACAGCATAACAAGAGGCAATAACCTAGTAAATTCTTTATTTTCTCTCAACCCCAAAAAAAGGTGGGAGAGGGGACAATTTTCCTTCATTTTGGTGTTATAGCCTTTAACTCATTCTTTTTCTCTTCCTTTTTATTTTTTTTGTTTTCCTTCTTTTATTTTCCTTTCTGTTTCCTTTCCTTCTCTCTAACATCACATATTAGCACCAAACTTGAGGTACCATTGAACTAGCACCTCTAAACCAAATACAAACGCATCAATGACTTGAGCATTATCCCTCTCTCCTTTTTACTTGGCCAAATATAACAACCACCCAACTAATAACCATAATAACCACAACAACCATTTTTAGCTTGTTGTCCTTCTCTATTCTCTATTCTCTATCTTATCTTCTCATTTCCTTTTTTCTTTTTATTTTTTCGGTCAACCAAAACCAATCAACCATGCACTCCAGCACCTCCCTTCCTTTTAATCTCCTATCCCACTTAAAATGAATAACATAAAATGTTGGACATCATCTTTTCTATAGCCAATAATTAAAGCTAGTGAACAAACAACATCAACAAGTGGAAGATATGAAAGACAAATCTTATTCCATCTTGATCTCATCCATTAAGTGATGGTGAGTTACACTGCTGAAAATAGAAGGAAGAGGATGAGGAGATGCAACCAATTTGCAGCACCATCAACATGTGACCCTATATGTTAGCATTTGCGATGATATACGGGTCCCACATGTCGGTCACTTAACATCTAAATTCTAGCATGTTCTAGAAGGTATATTCATCCTTCCGTGCTTTATTTTTTTTTTTTTTATTTTTATATATATTATGGTGTATTGAAGTGTAATTTTTTCATATTTGTTTACAACATCCCGAGTTTAGAGATTGCTGGAAAAATTTAAGGTAAAATAAAATGGTATCAATGTTTCATGGTGAAATTATGATGACAATTATGATAGTTATGGTTGTTTGGTCCTGCTTGTTTCTTTGTTTTTTTTTTTTTTTTGTATGATTGTTGCATTCTAAGTTGCCATATAAGACTTTACATATTAATTTGTATGTTTGTAATGCCTTTTTGACTCCGTCTAGGAAAAACATTGATATGCTCGTATCTTTTGAAATGACATTTAATTTTGTTCATGTTTGTAATCATGTTTTCAAATTTTTAACCTATCAGTTTGTTTTCAAAACATTTTGAATTGGTGTTTGCTTTAAATTTTTTTTAAAAATGTTTTGTTGATTTTCATGGATACAAGTTTGCTTGGAATGTGTTTAACCATGCTTAACTTTAAAAATATCATTTCTAAATCTTTGTTCTCAAATCACGTGATTGTGAGTTTAATAGTTCCAAATCCATTATAGTATAAAAAAACATGACTTTTAATTTTTTTTTATTCATGATGGTCATCAATTCTCAATAGTACCATATATTCTTGTTTCAATTTTTAAATTATATATATATATTTTTTAATTTGTGCTTCTATGTGGTTATAAGGGTTAAATCCTATTTATAAAAACTTAAGCTGGTTTTTATACCAAAAGCAACTTTTCATTGCCTACTTGAATTTCTATTTGTTATGAATTCACTTTTTTCTAGTTAGAATTTCATGACTTTTATTGTATTTTCACTATGCATATATATGTATTTTCTCACACTTTCCACATGTATATTTTATATGAAAATTTATTTGGCATGCACCCTTGCATGGCACATATTTTTGGTTTTTAACTAGGAATAAAGTACAAATGCACAAGAAGAAAATGATATGTCTCTTGGCTTTTAATGTGTCCGTGAGAGAGAGAAACTTGTACTCCAAGTTGCACTTAAACACAATAAAAAAGGAAGCTAAAGAACAAAAATCCATTGTCAAAACGACATAAAAGAGAAATATGCTATAAGGTAGAAGAATGGTTGTCTCTCATTGCCAAAACAACATTGTTTTTGGCTTTCTTCCTCATTTTTTTTTATATGAAACTCAAAATTTTATTAAACTTTTTCCCGTTTCTATTTTTTTTTCAAATCAATCTTTGTAATTTTAGTTCCTTTGTATTTAGTTAGTTTGGATTGTTTTTTCAAATTTCTTTCAATTAAGCCCTTGATGATATTCAAAACAATCCTTTAATGTTAGTACCTTTTACTCTTCAGTCTTTGGATTTCTAATTGGTTTATTTTTGGTTAAATTGACCTAAAATCTCATTTGTTATCTTCAATTAAGCCCTTAATTAAATTAATAAATTCTTAAATTCTAGCATAACGTGAATCTCGTGGATATAAAGATCCAAAAACCTATAATCAAATTGACTCTTTCTTATAAAGCTATATTTAAGTTTATAATTGAACTTGACATAATGATAACATGTACCGAGACACCAATACTATAAGTTACCAACCCCCACCTATTACTTATAATTGAGAAGCAAATGAGAATTATAGAAGATGCCACGAAACTTGATTAATTTTTTAATAAGTTAGAGTACTTCTATGAAGAACTAAAAAGTATGAGCAAAACCTCATATACATAATAATAATTACTAAAATCAAAGTTTGTATAACAAAATAAATACAAGTTAAATAAAAATATTTATACTAGGTAAATCTTCCAAAATAATTTTGGAAAAATAATAAAAAAATTCTAAACAAAATAGAAAAAAAAAAGAATCTTAAATCAACTAGGAAACTAATAAAATTCTTGTATACTAGCTTCTAGACCTTCTCCCAAAGCCTTTCTGATGTCTGATTGCCTTGCAATCTTAAACTAATATAAAAAATACCTCTGGAAACTTCTGAGAATTTTAGCTTGATTCAATTGTCGAATTGAAAATTATGCTTATTAGCATAAAACTATATATTAGAAAAAATAAGTCAAATCCATCTGTAAGTGGAAAAATAAGTTGAATCCACAAGTCTTGTATGGAATAAGGTTCATATATCTTGAATTAACCTATTAAATGCCTCTTTACCCTTCTTAGTTGTTGACCTTTCAATGAGCCCTATTGACACATGTAATGGATCCTTTCGTATAGTTTGAATTTACCATCCCCTCTCTTTTTAAAAGGATTCGATCTTGAATCACTGAATCCTCATATTGTTTGGATTTTGACTCATTTTTTGGAAGATATATCAACTTCATTTTACAATTTTTACCCTAGTTCTTATGTCTTGAATTTCAGTTTGTTCTCAAGTATTGCTTAGTGTTGCGTTTACTTTGGTGTGTGTGTGTGTGTGTGTAACTTTATTCTAGATGACAACAACGATGAAATAACATAAAAATAAAAAAAATAAAGAGATATAAACTGATTTTAAAGCCTTACTGTAATACCTACTGATATGAACTCCATGAATATAAAGATCCAGAAACTCACAGTCAAATCAACTCTTCCCAAGAAAGCTAAATTTAGGCTTGTGATTGAACTTGACGCAATGATAACCTGTCTTGAGGAACCAAGACTTTAAGTAATCAACCCCCACATAACACCTATAATCAAACATTAAAAAAAGTATAGAAGATGCTATAAAGCTTGGTTAATACTTCAAAGAATGTCAGACGATCACAAATATGTCCGTAGGTATTATTTTTTAATGCTCAAGTAAGAGACTGGTGATGTTGTCGAGATTTTATTCTCTAGAAACAATGGTGACTCAACATAGTCACACTTGCTTCCTCTACTTAAATATGGTTCTCTACCACTTGTTTAGCATTGATAAGTGTTTTTTCATGGAGGGTATACAAGTTTTCCCATAAATAGTAGTTATAAACTCTACTAATTAAGGCTTTAGTGATAATGGGTTCGGGTAGATTCTTCATGCTTAGCATTTCCTTATTGAATATTTAGATATATGCCTTAGTATTTTCATCCACTCATATAGGTGTTGAAATGAGAAATGAGTTTGACACAAAGATCATGAAGACTTAGGATAAAGCCATAATCAAAGTTGTAATGGACCTTAGCAGATTTCTAAAAAGTTGTAGGGAAAATCTTGTATAAAGTGTACCCCTTATTATCACTAGCTCGAGGATATTTTAGTAGGTGAGTAAGAAGCTTAGGGGATGTAAGATAATAATGAATAGATTCTTTAGTGCTTTTCTAGGATACTTTAGTAGAAAACTAATGACTTTATGAAGACTTTGCTTTTTGGAATCGAAGGTGTCCCTATCTAGTGACACTTGTCTCTTCTACTAGAGTATGGTTCTCTAGTACCTATTTTATATTGAGGAAGTCCTATCAGAGAAAGTATATAAGCATTCATATAATGAGTAGTTATACACTCCACTAATTAGGGTTTTAATGGTAAAAGGTTCGAGTATATTTTTCTTTTTTAGCATCTCCTAATTGAATATTTAGAGATAAGATTTGGGGTTTTTATCTTCTCATTAGGTGATGGAAAAAAGCTTAGTTGTTTTTTTTTTAGCTAAAATATTAGTGCTGAAATGAAAAATAAGCTTAATATAGAGATCATAAAGGCCAAGGATGAAGACAAGTTTAAAGGTGTGATACCACACCCTAGCAGATCCATGAAAAGTTGTTGAGAAATCTTGTGCATAGCATCACTCTTTTATATTATAAGATTTATGATGTTTCTAACATTTTATATATGTTATATGGGATTTATAAGGTTGTTGTAGTTCTCTAAATTGACCTTCAAGGAGACATAATCTTTTAAGAGATGAGTGTGTAACACTCTGATAAATTAGAGAGTCTTCCACCTAGTAGGAATGATGTTCTTTCTTATAAGGTTGTATAACCATTGATCTCGTCTCGTGTTTGGGTCTTTTTTGTTAGGGAACATGCGAGCGAGAGTTAGATTGGGATTGATGGAGATAGCCACACATGTAGCTAGGATTTATGGAGGAGTACTTTTCAGAGTGAGAGAGACTTTTTTGTAAAGTGGGAGCATCATGCATACTTTGTATGTTATTTTGTCTTGTTCCTTCATGAAATTAAAGTTCTTTCTATGACTCTAATGCACGTAGTGGAGCATGTTGTATTTTTTATTAACAAAATGAGAGTTGTTCTTGTATGACTAGTGCAATATTATTGACCATTTATATTTGATGAGAAAGTTATTGGAGAGCTAGAGTTTTTACGATAGAGAGATCAGTTACTCTTCTATATTTTAGAGTTTCGTTAGCCATGGAAAAGTATGATGAGTCAAAGAGAATAAACTAGCTTTTGTTAAGTTTTTCATAAACGGCGCCATTAATGAAGTTAAGAAAAATCTTCACACAAAATATAGGCTTTTCATGACCGTTTGTAAGGTTGGGGAGTGATGGATTAAATGCAAACCTTTGTTTAGCCTAGCATATGTTGTTTTTGGAAAACTAGTTCCCTTTAAAAACATAGGACATTTTGATGCTTAAGTCAGTAAATATAGGATGATAAAATAATATATAAGAAGAGAAAAATAAAATAACGTTGTAGGGAATGCATATCTAGGTGTACTGGCTAGAAATTGTATAGCCTGGCCTGACTTTGAATCAATGATCTAGATCTTATGTGATTAAAACTTACGTGTAATGCACCCTTACATAACACTACCTGAAAATCGATAAATATAAAGGGAATATTTTTGTTGGTAAGTTACCGACGAATGTTACCAACGAAAATATTCCCTCGGTATTTACCGAGGGGATTACAGTGGAAAAAATAATTAAAATAAAGCAAAAAAAACGATCATGTGCAATTTTTTACCAACGGAATTACCGACAGAATAAATTCTGTCGGTAAAATCCGTTGGTAAATCCATTGGTATATTGTGAACATTATTCATCATGTCAATTACAAAGGGAATCACCAACGGAAAATTCCGTCGGTATTTTTCAGAGAGATCTGAAATTGTTCACTTTCTAATTGCACTGTTAATTATTGTTCTTTACAGATAAAATCATCACAGATTTGAAAAGTCGTCGGTGTTATTTAGCGTTTTTCTGAAAAATTTTGACTAAAATAAAATTTTAAATTAAATATTATAGACGGAAGCAACGACGGATTGAAAAGTCGTTGGAAATATTTGACGGTTTCTGAAATTTTTTTATTAAATTAAAAATTTAAATTAAATATTACATACGAAATATATCACCAATGAAATGATTAAAAATATTAATATTTAATAATCCCTAATTTCACAACAGATGGGGCTCCTTTCTTCTTCTTCTTCCCCATATGTAAAAAACATCAACATCCATTTCTTTCTCTTCTCTTCTCTCCTCAACTCCTTCTCTTCTCCTCCATGCTCAGGTATGTATTCTTCTCCTTTCTGTTTTCTTATTAGTTTTTTTTTTAATTAGTATACTTTATGATTTTTTTTCTCTTATTAACTTCATTTGCAACCATATATCACCAATAAAATGATTAAAAATATTAATATTTAATAATCCCTAATTTCATAACAGATGGGGCTCCTTTCTTCTTCTTCTTCTTCTTCTTCCCATATGTAAAAAACATCAACATCCATTTCTTTCTATTCTCTTCTCTCCTCAACTCCTTCTCCTCTCCTCCATGCTCAGGTATGTATTCTTCTCCTTTCTGTTTTCTTATTAGTTTTTTTTAATTAATATACTTTACGATTTTTTTCTTAATTTGCAACCATATTAAAGTAAGATTTTTTTCCTTTTTTTCATGTTTTTTTTCACTATATTTGTTTTTTTATTTTATTTTTAATTGTTTTTGTTCTTAATAATTGTATGAATATTGTTGTAGGATTTTTTTTCATATGATTTTTTTCTTTTTTCTGAGCGTTTTGAGTATTATAGATTGTTGATTTATATTAATTTAATTATTTTATAGTTTTGTAAAATGGATTTTTTTAATATTTTTAAATAATTACCAACGGAATTACATACGGAATTTTTTTGAGGGAAATACCGTTGGAATGAAGCAAATAATTTTTTTACGCGTCTTTTCCGTCAGTAAATCCATTAATAATAATATTTTTTTATTACCAACGGAATTACCAAATATTTTTGCTTCAGCATGCCGTGTAGAACAATGTGTTTGGATTGGCCAGTATCCTCGTTTGTTTTTGCTTTAAATCAGTGGCAAAGCATCCTTTCTTATCATCTGCTGCTTCCAATGGAGATTATTCATAAAATTGAAGCCACTTTTCTATGCGTTCAGCCTCTTCTTTGCTGGATGGTAAGATTAAGCGTCAAGGAAATCAAATATGGAATAAGATTTGGATGTGGCAGGGTCCCTAGACGAGCTATGGAAGCTTTTAATGAGTGGGAAGCATGCAGCTAGCTCGTCAATTATCCCATAAAATTTCATCCCTGATTTATTTGATATAAGAATATTAATCTTCACAGGTGATCATCCATGTATAGCTGCTGCCTCGCCCAAATTATAAATTCCAAGACAGGTTACAGGCAGTACTGTTCCTTTCGCGTGGACTCCGAGCTAGACCAGCATCGGTGCTAGCTACTACTATTTTTAAAACATGTATTTAATTTGTTGAAGGTTTTTTCATGGAAGATTTACAGCTGTAGATAACGTGATAAATACCAAATTAAATCGTTAGGAAATTCATTTAGTTTAAAAGATAAATAAAATCCCCTAATCAGATAATTATTATATTAATTAGCAGTTTCTTCAAATTTCAAGTAAGATGTACCAAAAAAATATTCGAAATAGGATCCTATTCGCAATAGAATTGTATTTCAAAACGCTACCTTTTGTCTTCCGTTGTTCAACTTGTCTTCTCCCGTAATTTCTATAAATTATCCTCAACAGTTTCTTGTCTTCCCTCAAGTTTTACTTGACAAATTCTTGCATCTCTTGTGTCTAAGATCTTTTGCTCTATATTTTGCGTAATAGATGGAGAATAATTTTTCACTTCTAAGAGAACAAAAAATCATATCAGATGATGAAGAGTTGCTTTCGCTCTCGCTCTCTACTGGATCTAGGTCACAGCCATTATCGCAATCATCATCGCAGCTAATGTTAGGTCAACCACCAACGCTTCCATCGCAGTTGTTTCCACCAGTGAAACCGCCTCCACCACCGCCACACATTCTCCATATGCAGCCCCCTGCTAACCCATCTCATCAAGAAGCTGTCATTGGGCAACTGCATTCTCACATCCGCAAGTCTCCCTCTAAGATTTTAAGGGAAGGAAAAAGTCACACCATACCGGCACCGTATCCATGGGCTACTACTAGACGTGCCGCAGTACATAGCCTTGAATATCTGCTAGCCAACGGACTAACCATTATTTCCGGTCAAATGCAGTGCAAAAAATGCGACCGACAGTATGAAATTGAATATGATTTGCAGCAAAAATTCATGGAAGTCGCATCTTTTATTTCTGCAAACAAGGACACCATGCATGATCGAGCGCCATCAGTTTGGCTGAACCCAACCCTTCCTGATTGCAGTTTCTGTAATAAAAGAAACTGCTTGAAGCCAATTATCTCCAAGAAGAGGTCCATTAATTGGTTATTTTTGCTGTTGGGGCAAATGCTTGGGTGCTGCCAACTAAAGGCGTTGAAATATTTTTGCAAACACACCATGAATCATAGAACAGGTGCTAAAGATCGAGTTCTTTATCTTACTTACATTGATCTTTGTAACCAATTAGATAGATCGTTTGATATTAAGTTTTCTACGTAGGGAATTACCATTGGACCTTCTCCACAACCACTGGATGGAGAAGCCTTGTTAGTTTTTTCTTTAGATTTGCGTTTTAGCTTTATTTAATGAATCCTTGCTTGCAACATTGTTATAGCTACTAAGATGGCTAGCAATTTTCTTTCTATCTATACAGTTCGATGATGCGAAAGCGACTAGCTTCTTGTTTGTTTACGAGTTGCATTAATTAGCACCTTAATTACTTGAACGTGTTTTCATCAATCGAAAATTCTAGGTCATTGTTGAAGGAAGGGAAGGGATAATTTCACTCTATTTAGTAGTATTACATAACGAGGTGAACAAGTTTTTTTTTTTTTTTTCCCTTAAAAATTGTTTTTTTAAAAAAAAATTATATATTGTATATCACATTATGAATATTATCATCCTCATATCGCCACATCAACAACCATCACACCACTAGTATCATCCTCCACTGCAATAAAAACAACCATTATTTATCATTATACAAAAATTACCCATCAATTTCATCGTTTCTTCTTTATCATCAAATCCTTTAATATTATCATCATTATCATTAAATCCACCTCTTTCAGTACCAACCATTATCTCTATAACCTCTCAAATATATAAGGAAATTTTGTTTTTTCATTAATTCATTATACACACTTTTTACTATAAGAGCGTTGCATAATACTGATTGAATATTTTGTCGGTACTTAAACATTTATAATGTTGAAAAAAAAATTACTGATAAAATCATAAATGGTAACTGGTCATCGAAAAACATATTATCGGTAATTTATATTTTGTTAGTCATTTTATTAGTAATATAATCATTGATGGATTTACAGACGAAAAAAACACACCAAACAAAAAAAACTTTCAGCATCATTCCTTCGATAATTTCATCAGCAATTATGACATATTACCTACAAAATAAATTGTTGGTAACTTCATCGGTGATCAAATGCATATGACTAATGAAATTAAACCATCAGAGATTTACATCTAAAAGTGGCAAGTCTTGTAATTTTTTTGAGCTCCATGAAACTTTCTAATGGACTTATTCCGCCACTAAATCCATATGTAATTATTAGTGGCAAAGTCATGTAATTGTTTCTAGCTCTCTAGAACTTTTCGAG
>Ga0325401_1004026_pt1 | contig 13715 bp, 10 predicted proteins | sample PopdelMetagenome_FD_205666 | JGI IMG/M metagenome (GOLD analysis project Ga0325401, IMG submission 205666) | Populus deltoides microbial communities from Bellville, Georgia, United States - Xylem-PdKOR-R2 | ecosystem: Host-associated > Plants > Phyllosphere > Stem > Wood/Secondary xylem | place...
TGTTCATTGCTAATAATAATAATCTTTGTTTATTGTTAATCTGTTTCTTTTATATAAAAAAATATAACCACAAGCGCACAAAACAAGCTATAATTAAAACGGCAATGACCTTCTAAATTAAAATGAAAAATAAATAAATTATGACAGTATTTCAACAGTGTAATGGACGTGGGCCTTGCCTTCACGTCTTTAGATAAGCAGGAAGATGGCCCCCCAAGCACTATGAAAAAAACTAAACTCTCCTCAGCCCATTTGTCTTTGTTTTCACTCTCCTCCGGCAGAAAAGCAAAACTCTAAAAAATACCAGCATGAGTGTATTTTTTATATTTTAATAGTTTTTATGGTCATGATTTTAAAATAATAAATTTAAAAAAGTCATAAATCATAATATTTTTTAAAAATCAATTTTTTATCACAATTTTAAAAAACTATATGTTTAAATAATGAAAATAAAATAACTTTTAAGATTATGATCAACCTAAAAACATATTTAATCACACCGCACTTTAATGCCAAATAAAATTCGAATCCCTCCATTCCAACAAACAAAATAAAACCCAAACCGCTATGAGTTTATCAAAAACCACCTCAAAAATTTACCCCGTCAAGGCCATTGCGGTTGACCCAAAACCAAGGTGAGACCCGACACTTACCTTTTTTTTTTTTGTGTAAATACATATAGTCAAGATAAAAAAAATCTAGGCAAGACCTAGCTATTAATATTTTTTAGCTATACTTTATGTAGGCCCGTGCTGCGCCAAGATACCATATTATTTTTTTCATAAAAAATAATGTTCAGATGTTGTGAGCATGTTTTTTAAAAAAAAAATTAACAATTTAGGTTATAGATCCGAGTGAGTCAAATAAGTTAGTTTTATTTTATTTAGATGATTAAAAAAAACAATGATATTAAAAGAATAAAAAAAAACGATTACTATAACTTTATAAAAAAAACACTTTTCCAGAAGAAAAAAATAATGTAATTCAATTTTCATCTAATTAAATACTGAATAATGAAATTGGGTAAAAAAGAGAAAACAATAGCCTGAGTCAACCCGAGCTAGCATGACAAACATGTAACTTGGCAATAAAGAGCGAGTTAACTTGGCTTAACCCACAAAACCTGTGATCCATGTCAAGAAATTGAGATAATCTAATAAAAAATAAATTGAAGAAAACCACAAAGCCAGTTAAAAAATACCAATATCGAATGATGACATTGAAAATGAAAATAAGTAAAAAAATATTAACCCACGTTAATTTTTCAAACTCGTGACCCGATTTATTAGATTAGAAGCACTGTACTTGGAAACACCTCAAAACTCAATTTTTAATAAATCAAATGTTGCAGGATGGAATCAGAAAAAAAAATTCAATTATACAAAAGGGAAAAAATAATGAAGTTCAATTTTTCATGAAATTGGATTAAAAAACAACAAAAAAAACACAATCCAAGTTAACCCGGGTTAGGATGATAGACATATAATCTTAATAATAAAGGGCAAACCAACTCAAATTAATATATCAAACCCGCAATTCATGTCATGAAATTACGATAATTTAATAGAAAATAAATCGAAGAAAAATAAAAGCCATTAAAAAAAAACTCAATGTTAAAAGAAGAGATAAGAAAAGAAAATAAGTAAAAAAAAGCAAAAAAAAAAAGAATGTTAACTTTCATTAACCTTTTAAAGCCGTGACCTGGGTTAGACTAGAAATACTATACATAAAAAAAATCACTAAGCCTATTCTCTAACAAATCAAATATTGAAGGATAAAATCAAAAAAAATTTCAATTATACAGAAGGATCGAAAATTAAAATTAACAATTAAATGATCAAAATTGAAATAAGAAATAAATTAGAGGATAAATATAAATTTTTGATTGAAGGGTGAAATTGAAAAGAAAAATCACTTGAACAAAAAGGACAAAAAAAATAAAAAGAACGAGAACGAAATTAAAAAAAATAATATATTATAAAAATGAATTGAATGATGAAATCAGAAACAAATAAAAATTATACAAAAGGGTTAAGAAAAAAAATAAAAATCAAAATAATAGATCACAAATTGGGATTGAAGGATGTAATTGAAAACAAATAATTTTTTTTTTACAAAATAACCAATAACAAAAATTAAAAATAAAAGAAATAAGAGTCAAAGTTGAAATATAAATAATTAAAAGAACAACATTGAATTTTTAAATGGCTAGTGTGATTTTGCAAGGGGAGGAGAGAGAAAATAATAAAAAAAGCTTTGTTAGTGACAATCCATCCCACAACCATCATTATACGCCGCTCCAATAGAAAAAAGACGTCATGAAGATTCTAACATCATGACAAAATGGCTTTTAGGCCTTCGAGAAGTGTTGCATGTGCTATTATAAAGCTATAAATACCTTCTTTATACTAACGCGTGCCTCTCATGCATTAATAACCTTTTAATTTAAATAAATTTTTTATTACAAGATTAAATTACTTTCAAACAACTTGATAATAATATAAAAATCAAGTCGAAAAGATTAAAAAACCATTAGATAAATTTTTTTTTATTTTTTAAAGATAAATCAATTATTTTTACTATGCTTGATGTAGAAAGACAAAAAAAAGCTCTCAACGTAAATTTTAGAAAATTTCACTTTTAAAATAATTTAATATTTTTATTGTGAAAATAAATAAAAAATATATCCTATCAATCTTATAATAACTTATGAACAGTGTAAAAGAACTAACCCTTACACCAAGTCGTTGTTGTTTTATTTATTTATTTATTTAAAGGACAAAAAAAGTAATTATAGTGTTGCGGCAAATAGTAAAGTTTCTTGCCTTGGGTTTTAGTTTTTTTTGGGCTATATAACGGCTATTATTTAATTCCCAAAGCACGCAGAACGGAAGCCAAAGTTCCTCTCATCCCGTCTTCCCCGCTTCCCTTCGCCCAATCTGCTGCTTCTTCCTAATCAACTCCATCTGAGTACTGACCTTCAATAGAAGCTTTTATTACATTCACTTTCAGGCAAGTTAACCTCTCATTTCTTATTCTCTCCACAGGTTTCAACACACAGTTTCTACACATAGATTTTCAGTTTGTTTTGTTAAAGGCTTAAAGCCCTTGTTTTATTGTGTGTGTGTGTGTGTGTGTGTGTATACATGAGTTGATACTACTTGATCTATGGTATCTCTGTATTCCGTTTTTTATCTACTTAATTGAGTGACATGATGACATTTAGGGTTTTATTTTTAATGGCATGTTCACAAAATTTAGGGATTTTCTGTTGCAATTTAGGATCTAGGTACAGTGATGTCTGGTCCATGACATCTCCTACCCGTTCCTTTTTTATCAATGAGACCTTTTCATTAATAAAAAAAAAAGGATTGCTGTAAAATCCAATTTATATTCATTGGGATATTGCAAAATCTAACAGCACAGTATTTTACATTAGTCCCATTCATCTTGATCTCATAAGTGTTCTTAAAGACTTTCTTGATTGCATTAATTTCAGCCAAATAAAATTTGGGGAATTTAGGCATTTTGTCAGTGTAGATAAACTGTCATGGTTGATCAATGGAACTGTTTTTTTAAGCTGGAAGTATTAGAGTTGGTTCTGGAACTTTTGTTTTTCAATGATCACCGTGTTTTTGTATTATGATGATTATTTGGTTTTATTTTCATGATTAAGTTGAGTGGTTTCTACATGTAATTTGGAATTTTTAGAAAAGAAGGAAACTTGTGCTGGTGAGGAAAAAATGGTGATTTGAATTAGTGAACAATAGATTCACTGCAGGCTGTTTTTTTTTCAAGTTGGTACTGAACTGGATAATGCTTTTTTTTTTTCGGTTTCCACATTTTCATTAATTTATTTTTATCAATGTTCCTTAATTTTATTATATCTACTTAGAGTTTGGTTTTGGCTAATAATAATATTATTAATTAAATTTGTTATTTATATACTTAAACAGATGAGTCTGGTAACGGATTCTCCAGTTCACTCTTCTAGTAGTGATGATTTCGCTGCTTTTCTTGACACGGAGCTTGATTCCAAATCCTCTGCCTCTTCGGCTAGTGATGACGAAGCTCCCAATCAACGCCATTCTGACTCTGCTGCCTCCTCATCACCAGATCAAGATAAAGAAGCTGAAGAAGATGATGACTCCGACTTTCAAAGCAAGGGGTAAGCCATTTTGGAGTTTTTAGGGTTTAGAAAGGAAACAACACTTTTATGCTTTGTTAGTGGCTTTTTAGGGTTTATTTCCAAATTAACTGAAGCTGGATTTAGTTGTAATTTCTTAATTAATTTGATTTATATTAATTGATGATACACAGGGTAAAAAGGTCTAAGGTGGAGACTGTGGAAATTGTGGAGGATGACGGGGGAACTACTTCTTTTGCGTCTCTAAAGCACAACTCAGGTAAAGTTTTTGTTTGTTTGTCGGACCTGGAATTCTCAGGCCCAGTAATCAGAACTAATTGTTTTTCTTTGGGAATAGTAGCAAGGTTTCAATATTATATATCAACAACTTGTGGAGCTGTTTTCAGCTTTTATAGTAAGGGTTGATTTAATTTTTTGTTATCCTAATTGCTTGAAAAATTAAATGTAAATCGTGAACTTGCACTAATATTTCACTGGAGAATTGTTCTTGTATGCAATCAGAATTATGAATAGGAATAGAGCATGTTTATTTTTGCTCACACAGACACAAAATCACAGTATATATAGAAGGAAGTCTCTGCATAGATGTGGCTTCAAATTTTATTTTAGTTTCTTTCCTTGTGTACTGAAATCCGGATAGCTTATGTTTTTTTGGTATAAAATTTCTGATAAAGATGAAACCATATACACATGTTTGCTAGCATTTTCTTGTCTCTCATTTTCTTCTCCAAGCTCAAATGATAAGTTAAAAAAAGTTGGCATAAATGTCTGTTTTTGCTTTGAGTTTCAATTTCATTTTACAACCATTTTATTGTGCTTAGCCTATTATTATAAAGAGGCAACATGACTTTTAACCTATTTCATGCAGAGGCGTCAATCAGCAAGGAAATATGCACACATCCAGGATCATTTGGAACTATGTGTATTGTCTGTGGGCAATTGCTGGATGGTGAATCTGGTGTGACATTTGGGTATATACACAAGGTGCACATTAGTTGAAATACTGAAAGTAACATCTAGAATGTTCAAGTTCTTGTTCTTTGAATACTATCCATCCTTGACGTAGCTGGGAGAGTTTTCATAATATTATAACTGCCCATTTGTTATCTTGAATTTTTCTCTATTACATTCTCATTGGGATTATAAAAGTTGCTCTTGCAGGGATTAAGGCTTGGTAATGATGAAATTGTTCGATTGCGCAACACTGATATGAAGAATTTGTTACGTCATAAGAAACTCTACTTGATTCTTGATCTAGATCATACACTGCTGAATTCTACCCAGCTTATGCATATGACCTTAGACGAGGAATATCTAAACGGTCAAACGGATTCACTGCAAGGTTTTTTCTGTTACCTGATTATTGAATTTTTTCCCTTGGTTGCATAGTAACTAATCTTAGGAACTCTTAATGTTTATGAGCTCTTTTAGAAAGGGGGAGACTGAAAAGAATCAAGAGTAGAACAAGTTAGGAACTCTTAATGTTTATGAGCTCCTTTAGAAAGGGGGAGACTGAAAAGAATCATGAGTAGAACAAGTTAGCTGGGAGAGACTGAATCGTTGCCTTTTGTCTTGTCCAATGCTCTGTGATATGTAGAGTAGGTTGTTTGTAGTTTTGGATGAGCTTTGGGTAGTCTATGGAAAATGGAGAGCATGCGATTGATATATTACTAGGGTTATGGTAAGGGAGGGAACATGAACATTTATGGACTTGTGCAATGTAAATGGGAGTATGGAGTCTTTGGATGAAGGGGGAACTCTGGAGTGTTTCCATATTTCTCTACTAGAGGTATCTGTTTGTAAGATAGAATTGTTTTTTAACCGCACTAAGGAGCAAAGTTGCAGGGGTTCTATGTGGAGTTTCTCTAACAGATGCTTCATGTCATTGGCAGGCTCATGATGCCTTGCCTTGCCTATCATGTTTATCTATTAATCTCTGAAATAAGATTTTTTTTCTTTTATCAAATAAGAAAAAAATATGCAAGAAAATTGGAGAAGGTGGTGCTGTAGAAGAAGATAATTTTCTTTGTGTCTTTAGAAGATGATTTAATATAAGGGGTCTTTATAAATGAAGATGTCAAGCAGATGAAAGGTCTCATAATATAAGGTCTTATCACATGCAATTTATAGTATAAGGTCTTAGCAGGGTCCTAAAAATTTCAATCTTTTCAAATGTCCAAAAAAAGGAAAAGGTACAAGATCCATAAAATTCCATTCCTTTACTCCTTATTGAATCGAGAGGGTAACCTTTGCTGTGCATGGGCTGCTAATCTCAGTACCAAAAATTGTGGTGAGATTGGAACTTTGACCAGCTAAACCTATCCAAAGTTGTTTATGATGAGCCAATGACAACTGAGACCACATGTCCAGAAATCAATATCCATGGGCCACAGTGACTTATGTCAAGTTTTTTTGTAATTTCTGTATGTTTCCACTTTGAATTTGTAGATGTTGAATATATATTATTATAATTGATTATGCCTTGGATTGTGTCTGTCAACAAGTTTCTGAATTCTCCTGATGGCTAAAATTGTGCCAGAGGGAAATTTTATAGACATTACATTTAATTTAATTGTAACGTGACAAAGAGTCTCCTTTTAAGAATAGTGTTTCCTGTTGGGGATATTATTGTAGATATACTTTTGCCAATCCTTTATGAGATGTAAGATAGATAATGGAATATTGCCACTTGAAAAACGGTTTTTCATGTCCATGCTGTCCTTGAAATAATTAGAGTGCTCATTACTTTGTTTTTAGCCATTTTTTTTTATTTACTTTCACCATTGTGCGTTATTAATTTTTGTTTTCATATCTTATGCTTGTAACTTGGCCATCTCATTTTTGGACAAATTTGGTTGAATATGCATTCTTTGTTTTCATATCTTATGCTTTTAACTTGGCCATCTCATTTTTAGACAAATTTGGCTGAATATGCTTTCCTCTTTTGAAAGTCAGTGCATTTTACTGAATTTGTATTCATGCCAAATGAATAGATGTTTCAAAAGGCAGTCTCTTTATGTTGAGCTCCATGCAAATGATGACTAAGTTGAGGCCTTTTGTGCGTACGTTTCTCAAAGAAGCAAGTCAGATGTTTGAGATGTATATATACACTATGGGTGATCGGGCCTATGCATTGGAAATGGCCAAACTGCTTGACCCTGGAAGAGAATACTTTAATGCTAAAGTCATTTCACGTGATGATGGAACCCAAAGACATCAAAAGGGTCTCGATGTGGTCTTGGGGCAAGAAAGTGCTGTTCTAATCCTTGACGATACAGAAAATGTGAGTTCATGTGGCTAATATTAATTGGAGAGTTGCCTTTGTAATTAAAATTGAAGCTGTCATTTGAATTTTGGCTGTATGTTTCTGAACATGATTAGTTTTAATGAATTTAGGCATGGATGAAGCATAAAGACAACTTGATATTGATGGAAAGATATCACTTTTTTGCTTCAAGCTGTCATCAATTTGGATTTAATTGCAAATCCCTTTCGGAGCAGAAGACTGACGAGAGCGAGTCTGAAGGTGCACTTGCATCCATTCTTAAGGTTCTACGGAAAATTCACCAGATCTTTTTTGAGGTATATCATTTTATCCCTTGTTTTTCTTTATAAAATTCTTATTGCTTGTTTCTTTTCAAAGTGTTATTGATAGGGAACCTTGTTGCAGGAATTGGAAGAAAATATGGATGGCAGAGATGTGAGACAGGTAAAAAGGCTAATGAAAATTGGTCTTGTTGAGCGCATTTTTCTTTGTTGTCTTGCTTCCCAATTTGAGGGAACCTGTATCTGCATCAAGTTTGGAATACATGCTCATGTAATGGATATCTTCAGGATATATGGACGACTTTTGCTCTATAAGATTGTGCTACTAATCAATTGGTTCTCGTCCAGTACTAAACTGAGTTTTGTCAGCCTTTTAGTAGATGTCAGTATTCCTTTCTTTTCATCCTCTATTTCCTAGGTAGATTAATTGTAGATCTAGGCCATTGAAAAAGCCCTCTTGTATTTGTTGAATGCATGCGTTCATATTTTTTACTTTAAATCGTCGTACTGGAACTATTTTGTGTTTCCAACTGGTCACGTTTTTTTACAAATTCAAAACGGTTTTCTTGTTTTTGTTTTTGACACGGACTCCAACATTAGCTATACGCTGCCTTTTGGTATCAGGTTCGTGCATCATCAGGATCACATTCTCTCTCTTGCCCTGCAGGTGCTCAAAACGGTTCGCAAGGATGTCCTGAAGGGATGCAAAATTGTATTCAGCAGAGTTTTCCCTACCCAATCTCAGGCTGATAATCACCACCTTTGGAGGATGGCTGAGCAGTTGGGAGCTACATGCTCAACAGAACTTGATCCCTCGGTAACTCATGTGGTCTCAAAAGATTCTGGGACTGAGAAGTCACATTGGGCCTTGAAGCACAACAAGTTCTTGGTCCAGCCAGGGTGGATCGAAGCTGCCAATTATTTTTGGCAGAGGCAGCCCGAAGAGAATTTCTCTGTCAACCAAATTAAGAATTGATTACCACCAACTTCAACTTGTCTGGTCAGAATCTAACTAGTATCTGGGCACTGCATTTTGCAAATACTTCATAATTACTTGAACTTTACATAGAAACATGCCTTTCACATCACAAGTTTTCAAATATTTGTCAAAGCTCCTACGATGGATTGAATGGTGGAGCATTAAGATTCACTATTTGGATGCTGAAGGTTTGGAGCGAGATTAGGGTGATGCTAGAGTTAAAACCCAGAAGTAGATGTTAATTACTCTTGGCAGGTGGGTGAGGGGTGATATCACAGTCAATGTTATTGTCTGACTACTGAAACACTAACCCACGATGATAGATTTTGTAGATGCACAAACTGTTGCCGACTTGTATATAATCTTTGGTTAGATCATTGAGCAGCATCTTGTAAGTGTACGAAATGATTGTTTGTCAATGTGCATCCTTCATATTTACGCAGAAACTTTTGACGCAAGCGGGAAAACACCACTTCGTTCATCATTTCCACTCTGATAATTTCTGATGAGAAAATGAGACTTCGTGACACGAAAATAGAACGTCATGTTTGATCAAAACGTACCACAGAAGTTAGGCGTGAGCTTGCCGTTCGGTATTCGCTCCATTTCTCTCTCGGAAAGCTATGTGCTAGGGGCCTCAAAATCTTCTCAGAGATTCTGGTATAACTGGTGGACTAGCCCAGGTTAATTCGTCTATTGGCTATCGCTGCCCGGAATCTTTCAAGTCCTAAGTTGGTGGTTTGGCTGATTGCCTGAAACTCAACTGAAATAACGAGCCACCGAAGTTGAATTAGAACAGCGTTGCGGTCAGCATTTTTAATTGTAGGAGGATTAGACTCTTCATAAATCAAAGATAAATATGATATATTGCATTAAGAATATCCAAATCATCGATTAACCGAATATTTAATGTTTCTAAGAGATCCCAAATTGAAACCTGAAATAACAATATGGTGGGCAAATACATGGTATCGTGTTAATTTTGTCTAACCTAAGGAAATAGACAAATGGCATTAGAACTTATGTACGTGAAGGTATAGTTGAAAACAAAAGAATAGTGTTAAAGACTTCCAACCATTATTGGAGATTTCTAAAGATTTATTAAAATTTTTTTTTTATTAATGTGGATGTTCGAGCCAATATATATACGATTCGATTAATTTCACGGATTTCTAAAAATATTAATTACTCTTGTCAGTGATGCTAATACATTGACCAGAAAGTAATATATTATTAATAGGAGCAGTTAATCATATACACTGGGTAAGAGTAATAAGAAAGTAAAGATGTTATAGATTAAAACAAAACCATAATCCAATAATTAAGCTATTTTAGGTTCATGTTGTTATCCATCAATATAATCAGTATTCTTACCTGCGAGCATAAATATTACTGGAAAATTGGCAAATGTAAAGGGCAATATTGACAGAATTTTTTTATCGGTAGATTGCGGTGAGTTTTTCCAACTATATGTGTTCTTACAATATCCATCGGTAAATATCGATAAAAATATTCTATTGATATATACTGAGGGATTATAATTGTAAAAGAACATGCATCTTGGGTTAGATATAAATAGATTCAATCGTAATTTGCTGCTCTTTATTTTTATTAGCCGGTGATACTCACGATTTACAACTTGCCATCGGGAATATGTATGATACCGAAATTCATGTTTTTATCTACAATCATACCTGATCCTAATAATTCGGCCAGGAAAATAGAAGTTTGTCTTCGTCCGTAGATTGATGAGTTGAAGCAGTTGTGGTCATCCGAGCATAGTTATTAAACCCGACCCGAGAATCGACCCGATTAAGAAGCCGAGTCCTGAGTTGCACTAGTTGACCAACGAAAAAAATAATTAATGGAATTACATATTGTTTTTTTGTGAATAATATATTAAATTTATCGATAAAAATACTGAGAGAATGAAACATGCAAAATTTTTTATACATGCTTCTATCTTTAGTAAATTTATTAATAAAATTATCACCAATAACACATCATCAAATCACAAATCACCCAAAAGTTTTTTCCACGTAGTATTGCCGTTCATGAGCCCGCGAGAAAATTAGTTGATGGGCTGTGAGTATAAATAATGAGAAGAAAATATGTCGGTAAATACAAATAATTATTTCTCCTGTCTTGTGATTGAAATGGCGACTTGGTACACACAATTCAACACTGAACTGGTAAGTAGATGTTGTTATCACCATTTTCGGCTTCATTATCGATGAGCACAGTTTAGCTGATATATATATTCGAGGTGATTCAAATAGCCAATCGATAACCTATCTCTACCAACGAAGATAAGGTATGTACTAGTTCATTAGCTAGCATTCAGGACTCTGTGCAAATTAGTACTCAAAAGTCCACATGTGACGTGGAAAATTTGCACCAGGCAACTTTTAGTGCTATTGTCAACTTGTAATCCTGACAATCTATAATAAAACATGATCGTACTTGCTCCTAATTACATCTGGATCACCTCAAACCGTTGGTAATTTGGCATGCATGTGATGACTCGACGAATTCCCGTTCACAAGAATATTAAATCCATAACATCCACTTCAAACTAGAAGGAAAGCTTGACAGGTGTTTGCAGCAATTTGTAGTTAATTCCAAATACAATGGCGTTTTCTAGATATGAATGGCACGTAGCTAGCTTCTTGTAGAGGTTTGACTGCTAGATAAAACCTAGAGTTCCATCTTTCAAGTTCATGAAGGAACAGACGACGTCCCTATAATGATATCCATCGGCCAGCTTCTCTATTGGCCTAGATTAATTTTACAAGGAACCGTGTTAGACCATACAAGAATTGCTTTCTTTTTCTGAGTTTGTTGATCCCTTTCTTCTATATATTCGTTTATCGATAGGATTTCATTTGCATAAACAGGCAAACGTGGAAGATGGCAACTGTCCAAATATATTTAATATCATCAAAGGGTTGGTTCACGTCAATTTGCTGGCTGATTTGTAGCTCTAATTGCATCACTGTGGATGGACGTCTGTTCCTCTGTGTGAGAAAGTTGATGAGTGCTGAAACACTTAACTATTCAGTACTATAGAGTCGATTCAATCGTTTTGTCTCATTCAACGGCTGGTGAGGTCCTTCCTCGACCTCCTTTCTCGGTGGGTTTTCTAAAACTTAATTTTTCGCCATTGAAATATGCTGGATCAACATTTTGATGGCACACGCGACCCGCTTTCCTTCAAGGATACAACTCCATCTTTAATAAGGCTGCAAATTATCCACGTGAACTGGAGTCCTCGTTTCACGGCAGCGGCAAATTTCATTCATTAATGAATACATACGTAACAACAACCATTCTCACCTTTATTTTCAAGTGATTTCAAGGAGTCGCATCAATATTTATTACGAGCTAGGGATTGGAGGAATTGATGGATAAGACGAAAGGAATTGGTAAGAAATTAAGATAGGAAATTGAGAAGGATCCCTCTAATCCTTCCTTATTTATAAATCTTAATCAATTAATCCTCTAAATTTGGATGAATTAGCTCATATTCTTCCATTTCTTTGTGAAATTAAGACATCATTTTTCACTCCAACCATCACTTTTTTAAGAGAAAGGAAAAAATAATGGAAGCATAGGAGAGGCTGATATCACCTTCCTCCCTAGGTATAAAAAGATGAAAAACTGACGCGTCAACAAAATAAATCCTCAATGGCTAGCTGATCCCACTATTGGGCAGCTAGCGATCATAAAAACTCGAAATAGTTAGAAGCTCGGCACCTTAATTTCAATTTATTCAAATTGGCTGGCAATGGCATGCTCGCCCTTCATGATTTGTGGTCCTCTTCAGCCTATACTCTAGCGTTCAATGCAATAATTTGCAGTAATGATGAATTAGCACGTTTCACCGTCGTTGGTCCTATCAACATAAATGGCTAGAGAGGAAAATTTCAAAATATAGAAATTGATCGTGACAACAATGCAATAGCAAGCAACCAAACTTGTGAAAATAAGAGCAAAAAATGATCTTCAATCAATACTTCACATGGTGAAACTAAATGTGTTCAACTACACTTTCACCAAAGTCGCCAGAAGATCTCAAGCGAGCTACACACCAGTCGAGCTATGATCATTGACGCATCATAATTCATAGGCCAAAAACAGGCTGCAATAATTCTAGCTCGTAGACTCGAGCCATGCATGTTACTTTCTTTTTTGTGTTTCTCATGGGGGGCCATGCTAAGATCATAGCATGTGTTCTGCCTCCGAAATCTGCGAAAAATCTGTCACCATCTTCACATTTTCAGAGCTGTATGTCACGTATGTATCAATGAGCAAAATCTAAAACCTGGGCTCTTACGATCAACATTCCAGCAAAATATTTGATATGATCAATCTGAGTAAAATTATATTGCTTTTTGGCACACGTTTTGCAAGCTACTTGTCTGCTGATTGATTTACGCAATAAGTGATGGGGATTGACATTTTATAATATAACAAGAAAAAGAAAAATCCAAAACATTTACTTTCAAACCTAATTTAGATATAATTCCAATATTTTTGATTGGTCCTTATCACTTTATCTTATAAGAACCTAACTTGTAAGATATACTCGTAAAATTTTAGTTTAGTTTATAATGAGATTAAAATTTATATTAATTTTAAAAAAAAATTATTTGACTCGTCAGATTTTTTTTTGAAACTGTTTATTTGATACATAAACATATCATCTAAGCATTTCATGCCATACAGAATAAACGGGTAGGGAACTCAAGTACTCGAGTATGGCGTGTATCATGAACCCATGATCATCAAATTGGTCCCACAATTTTATAATATCTAGATAAATTCTATAAATTACAGCTTTAATTCTACTATAAATAGATCTCTCATCATTAAATAATTAAAAACAGAGACCGGTTAAATATATTATGAGTAAATATCTTAATTATATCTATCTTTTAAATTGTTTTTAGTTATTATTAATAACTTAAGTTTTAATTATTTATATAAATAACTATTAATTTATTTAATTAAGTAATTTCATAAACTTTTTAATTTATCCTT
>Ga0325401_1004031_pt1 | contig 13709 bp, 8 predicted proteins | sample PopdelMetagenome_FD_205666 | JGI IMG/M metagenome (GOLD analysis project Ga0325401, IMG submission 205666) | Populus deltoides microbial communities from Bellville, Georgia, United States - Xylem-PdKOR-R2 | ecosystem: Host-associated > Plants > Phyllosphere > Stem > Wood/Secondary xylem | place...
CAAATTAGCTTTGGATCCTTCATAATACATGACCCAATTAGGTATTAGTCCCACCGGGTGTAAGACCCCACATATCTTAGGATTCTGCTTAGTGTAGAACCCATGTGGGTGATGGGTCCGATGATGTAGGATCCGATTACATGTTGGGTCTTGTCACCAGGATCCAATAATTTTGGTTCGTATCTAATACCATGACTGAACATTTATTTGGAACTTTCTGTTAAAGGATTCAATATCTTTGGATATTTTTATAACTAGGACAAAACATTATTATTTTTATTTTATTTAGGAATTAAATTTTTTTTTTATTATTTAACCCGCGATGCGATGCATGTCACATGTCTAGTAATACTGTAAATTACGTTCATAGCGCTGGAATATTCTATCCTGTAGTTCAAGGCGTTTTATTTAGCACGTGGCTGGCCAAGTGACTGAAAAAGGAAAAACGAAGAGCCAAAAAGAACATCATGGATGCAGACAAGGCTGAGTTCTTGAAGGAATTCGGTTCCGACTATGGTTATCCAAACGGTCCAAAATCTATCGACGAAATTCGAGCCACTGAATTTAATCGATTAGACCAAAAGGGTCCCTTTCTTTAACCTCTAATACTTCTTTTCTTGTTTCTTTATAGTTTCAATTTGTTATAATTTTCCTTTCCTCTTTGCAGGTATTGTATATTTAGATCATGCTGGTGCTACTTTATACTCTGAGTTACAAATGGAAGAAATTTTTAAAGATTTCAACTCAAATATCTATGCAAACCCACGTATCCTATTTTTTTCTTTAATTTGTCTTGTTTATTTTTTTGAGCTGTCAATGTGAAATTTCTTTAATTTTTGGGGAAAAAAAAATAGATAGCCAAAGTGATTCAAGTTCTGCAACATCTGATATTATAAGAGAAGTTCGACAACAGGTAAAGTTCATTTGATTTTGATTGTTATAAGAATTGTTTTTGTGGTTTTTTTTTTGTTGAACCATGAAGTGTTTTGTGTTTTTTTTAATGGGAAGGTGCTTGATTATTGCAATGCATCTGCTGAAGAGTATAAATGCATATTTACTTCTGGGGCCACCGCGGCTTTGAAGTTGGTTGGGGAGGCGTTTCCCTGGAGTAGGGAGAGTTGTTTTATGTATACTATGGAGAATCATAATAGTGTGCTTGGTATTAGAGAGTATCCTTCAATTTGTGGAATCACCTAGCTGTGGGTTTTTTTTTACTTCTAATTAATTATTATGAGGTACTTTCGGTCAGTGCTTCCCACTCGGATTCATGTGGGGCCAAAGGTAGTTACAAGTGGGTCCCACATGAATTCAGGAGAAGGTACATGTACACTGGGAGTGCTCTATAATTTCTTGTGTTTCATGCTTTTGTTTTTTGTCCTATTTTGCTCTCAAGATATGTTCATCCTTGATAATTTTTAGATATGCTCTCAGTAAAGGGGCTGCTGCATTTGCAGTAGATGTTGAAGACAATGTTAATGGAGGTGGAGCATCTGGAGGCCAGGAGGCACGGGTGAAGTTATCACCACATGCAACGCAAAGGAGGAATGAAGCTAAAATTCTAGAAGAGGAGCCAACTGGTAATCCTTGGAAATTATACCCTTAAAATAGCACACTAGAACTTCTATTTAGAAAGTGACAAGACTTGGTGTTTAGTTTAAATCATCACGTCATATTTCTCCTTGGTGATTTTTTATAGCATTCAAAGGAAAAATTGAGTTTGGTATATATTTCCTGTTGGCCTGTCTGTAGGATATTACATTATGCTTTAATGAGGGAAAAAGATGGAAGATTATTGATAACATCACAGCAAATGATAGTTTCCCTCCAGCCTATGATTGTGTTGGAGTTTGCTAAGGTAGAGGTCACTTTATCTTCATCTTGTATTTTGCATTTTGCAGGAAATGCTTATAACCTATTTGCATTCCCTTCTGAATGCAATTTCTCTGGTTTGAGATTCAGTCTCGACTTGGCTAATCTTATTAAGGAAAATTCAGAAAGAATTTTGGAAGGCTCTCCTTTTTGCAAGTATGTAAGGTGCTATCTTATTTTGTTATTTTCTATTTTCTTCCGATGATGAGCTTCTTTCTTATGGTTCGCTCCTTCAAGGGAACTTACTATTTGCTAATTTGGTTGTATCGATTACCTATGACTGTCCATACACTCACTCGAAGTAAATAAGTTGCATGTCACCATAAACTATTTGGGTTGATTTTAGGCTGAAAATACATTTTGTGTTATGAGTTAAAAAATGTAAACAACTCGAAGAAAAGAAAACTGTTAATTGCCTTCTTTTTGTGACCTTACCCGTTGGCCCTGCTTTGCTGGAGGCCATCAGGTCTCAGATAAACCCGAACTGAAGTTCTTTTTTCTATTTATGCTGCATAGACTTCACTGGTTTTTCAGTTAGCATTGATCAATAGTCTTCTGGTTTGGTAAATAGGGGTCACTGGATTGTTTTGATTGATGCTGCAAAAGGATGTACTACATGCCCTCCAGATTTATCCAAGTACGCTGTGGATTTTGTTGTAATCTCTTTCTATAAGGTATATACATTTTGCTCTCGATTCATTTATTCTTTTAAACTATCATTCCATATTCATGTTTTGCCTTGTTGTCCTGTCAAAGCTATTTGGCTATCCAACTGGACTTGGTGCGCTTGTTGTTCAAAATGGTAAGTGATTGGTTTTGAAGATTTAGTGCTAGATGTGGTTGCTTTGAAAGATTTAGTGCTAGATGTGGTTACTATTTTTTGGAGCTCCTCTAGACACGTGTACCAAGGATCACTCTATTGGATTACTGATATTTGATGTGAGATGTCACAGTTCTCTAACTTTCATCTACATTATTGTGATGCTACAGATGCTGCCAGGTTGATGAAGAAGACTTACTTCAGCGGAGGTTTGTGCTTAGATGTGTTAATAATTAAATTCAATACATAATGTCTACTACTTTGGTTGATTTTAAAAAACATTTCAGGCACAGTTGCTGCATCGTTTGCTGACATGGACTTTGTTAGAAGAAGAGAAGGTATTGAAGAGCTTTTTGAGGATGGCACCATTTCATTTCTGAGTATAGCATCAATACGCCATGGGTTCAAAATCCTCAATTCCCTAACTCCATCTATGATGAGTCGGTATGTAAAATATGTCAGGATATTGTGGATTTATTGTACTTTGTTGAATGGAAAAACTTGTGATTTGACTATAGCATATGTTGGATATTGTTTGTTGGAGGAATTGATTGAAAAGCATTTTAAAGATTAAGGCTCATAAAGTTTAATCTGTATGAATTGCATAATCTTCTATAGCAAGTCAGCCTGTTCTTAGCCATTGTTGTACGAGCAATGTAATGGGGAATCAATGATTTATTTAATTTTTATATAAGAGCTATTGAAATTAGTGCTAACAAGGTTCTCTTTGGTGCTGGTCAGTTGTCAAGAAGCCACAGAAAGTACAGATATTGATTGAGCCCTATTCTTTTATGCCCTTTCTGTTCTGTTAGAGATGGAACTAGTGGACTTTTGAAGGAGTCGAACTACTATTCATGCCTTGTCCATCCTCAGTTTTAGAGTTCAGTTCTGGTGTTTCAATATTCATATCCCACATTGTAGAATGACAATTTTTATATCTGCTGTGTTGCTTGTCATTTCTTTTAAAAAAACTTCTTAATTGATCTGGTAAATTATAAGGTCATTAGTTTTGAGTTTCTGACATGATTTATGTACCTTGTATAATGGTGCAATACCTAATCTACTTATTTCAGGCATATTGCAGCACTTACCATGTATGTCAAGAAGATGCTTTTGGGCCTAAGGCATGAAAATGAAGCTAATGTTTGCATCATTTATGAAGGTCATACTTCAAAGGTTGGTTCTTTTTTCTGATAAATATTAAAGGTCAGTTCATGTGAGTAATTCCATATGTTTTCACATTATTCTAGCTCTTGTATGTAGAAACGACATTTAACTAAAGTAAAAGTACTAGCAAAATTTTCTTTTATTATTTAAAAGCACATATAGATCATTGTCCATGTTTTTGTTCTCTTTGGAAAATCGATATTTATCTTGAATTCAACTTTAGCTCCTATAAAATAGCTAACCTACCATATACATGCTTTCCTAACAACTAGCCTATATCTAGTATCCTAACAAAGGAAAGAATAAGATATTTACAAACATAGAAGGTAATTGTCAAATTTGTCTTTAAATAAACAACCAACTCCTTTGACATCCCTCATCAATTATCAAATTGATGGTGATCTAGAGAGTAGTAGTGATATGTGGGAGGGTAATAACTTAATGGTCAAAGGCCTCCTGAATGGAGTGACAGTCAACCTCCATGTGCTTCATGCGTTTGTCGTAGACAGGATTGAAAACAATTTGGATGGCACTAGTGTTGTCAGCATGCCCGAGTGTAGGTTGAACCTTGGAAAAGCCAAATGATCTCGGAGCAAGCAACAAACATGATGTGGTAGTCAGCCTCATTAGATGACTTGGAGACAAAGTCCATTTTCTTGCATTTCCAAGAGATAAACGCATCACCAAGAAACATATACCAGCTGGTAGTGGATTTCCTAGTATCTGGGTAACTAGTCCAATTAGCATCACTGTAGTTGTGGAGGATCGAAGATTCAAGATGATGTTGGATTCGAAAGTCCTAAAATCATGCCATGACTTGTGCATCCATGACCGCCCACCTGGTGTGCTGTTCCTTGTCTTTGATTTTGTCAGGAGCAGGGCTGCTGCCATCTACATGGCCCCATAGATCCTTCCCTTTGACAAATATCATGAAGTGGAATGCCCATGCTGAGTAATTCTTGCCATTAGAATGAATCGGGAAAGTTTCAGACATTTCTGAAGACATGATGCCAAGATTGTTTGATCTAGAATAACTGAGAATAAGGAATTGCACTAGGACTAAGATGGACTTGAGGACAAGAGACATGAAAAACAAACAAAGACAGAACTAGGTTAGGCTGAGAAAGGCTTTTATACAAACTTAGAAACTTTGAACAGGAAAAGTTGTGTTCCCTCTATGGAGAATCTTGAATAAAATTACATGCTAAATTCTAGCTCCTATAAAATAGCTAACCTACCATATACTTACTTTCCTAACAACTAGCCTACAGCTAGTATCCTAACAAAGGAAAGAATAAGATATTTACAAATATAGAAGGTAATTGTCAAATCTATCTTTAAATAGACAACTAATTCCTTTGAGAATTATAATAGAGATTCATTGTTAAAACTTCATTTTCTTAAGCATAAAAGTTATGCTGTGTTGATTTGCGAGGTTCATTTCTTGTCTCATTGTGGCCCTAATTGCATAGTAGTCAGTGGTTGTTTGGCCCTGCTAATTGGTCACCTTGCAGCTATTGTGTGGTGACTGCACTATATGGTAGATGCTTACCAAACACTGCTATCACTCTACTACAACTTCTTTATCCTACAAAAATAGTTGGAAGTTGATTTTAGAAAAACTAGAGTTGTTGCTTTTGTGCGACAGTAATCATTGACAGGGCCAAACTGACCTATGAATATCACATGTAATGCTCATTAGGTATGTCAAATTTCCATCCATTAATTCCAGTCTTCATCTCCAGAGTTATGCATCCTAGAATGTACTGAGTATCAATAATGGATGATGCATTCCTTATCACTGTGTGATGAATAACTATAATCTATAATCCAGACACTGTTCAGAAATATACTTCACTTTTCTGTCTATATGACAGACTGATATACCCTACTTCTTGGGACTGCCTTTTTCTTTTGTGCATCAATGTATGCAATTATATTTGTATATGCATGCATCTTTTTTTTTTTTTTTATATATATATATATTTTAGTTACTTTTACTGGGTTCAATCCTAATATAGGTTGCAACTTTCCTCTTTCAGTTAGTTTGTAATGAATCAGGTTCCATAGTGTCATTCAACTTGAAAAGGCCTGATGGCTCGTGGTTTGGCTACAGTGAAGTGGAAAAACTCGCTTCCTTATCTGGAATTCAGTTACGGGTAAAATTTGAGAAATTCTGAACCATTGGTGCATGTGTGTGTGGGTTTGTTTGCCATCTTCTGTGGAATGCTTGCCTCATATCTCTTATTATTCAATTGCCAATTATCCAAATTGAAACTTTATTCCTATCCCACCATGAGTGGGAAGATCCAGATGATTTGACCATGTCACTAAACAACTGATATTATCTCTTACTAAAAAAAAGAAAAGAAATGAAGAGGTGGTCTTATCATTTTTATCAATTAATTATCCCACTTTCTTGTCACCTCTCTTTTCAATTTTTTATTTTATTTTATATTCTTTTCAAATAAACACTTCTTATTTTTTTCTTCAAAAAATAAATAAATAAAAAAAAGTGCTTGTATATGCTTCTAGCAACATGACCCTGTTCTCAGACCTTCAAGCATAATAAATACCAATGAGGTGAAATGGGACAGATGATTAAAAATGACTCTTCAATCAAATCTTTAATCAAAGGGGATTTGCCCATTTTGATTAAGATTGAGTTGAATTCACAATTGTTCAAATTGTATAATCGTAAATTACTGACATTGCTAAATGACCTAAAACAATTTGATTATAATTCAATTTGTGATGATTAGAGGTAGAAAGTTCATATTCTTCAGTCATTGATAAACAATTAGTTGGATCTTCTGATGGACACAGGGTGTACTGTGTTATGTCATCTTTTTTATTAAAATTTTGTACATGATCACACTCATGTTGATGATCTTGGAGAAATTTAAAGCTGTCAGCATCTAATCAATCTTCATTATGTGATGCTGATAATATTTTCTTTGTTACTTGTCTGCTTTTTTTCTGTAGACAGGATGCTTTTGTAATCCAGGAGCATGTGCAAAATATCTTGGCTTGTCTCACCTGGATCTTCTTTCAAACTTAGAGGTACTTGTTCGCAATATCGTACTTAAAGAGACAAAGAAGAAAGAGTTGATTGAACTGTTATTGCTGGTGTATTAATTTCATTACATTGGTTGAATGCAAATTGATGCATTTTAATGCCTTTTTAATTCTTCTTTTAAATTCAGGCTGGTCATGTTTGCTGGGATGATAATGATATTATACAAGGAAAACTAACTGGGGCTGTTAGAGTGTCATTCGGTTACATGTCTACGTATGAAGATGCCAAGGTAGGTGCTTTACAGTCCAATTTCAAGGAGAATGGATTATCCGGGTGTTTCTTATTCTTTATATCCATGCAGATTCTATTCTACTTAATTACATTTATAAAGAAATGGCATTTATCTAAATCTTTAGTAGCACTCATGGTTGTTTTAAATGTATTGGTTGTAAGAAAGTGACGTTCCCAAAGAATTTATCCGATGCTGTTAGGTCTTTAATGTAATACGGGTTCTTTGTTAGCTGATTTGTCTTGCTTTCTTTTCAATTTTGGATGTGCAGAAATTGATTGATTTTATCACAAGTTTATTTGTATCAAAGCCAAATAAGTCAGAAAACTGGAATACGCTGTTAGGTCTTTAATGTAATACGGGTTCTTTGTTAGCTGATTTGTCTTGCTTTCTTTTCAATTTTGGATGTGCAGAAATTGATTGATTTTATCACAAGTTTATTTGTATCAAAGCCAAATAAGTCAGAAAACTGGAATATGTTGAGAACAAAATCCATCCTCTTGTCAAATGAAGGTTAGTTTTCACTTTGCTTTGCACTCCTGTGAATGTAATCAAAATTTCACATCTTTATACCTTAAAACTCCCAGTGGTCAATAGTAGAGTGTACACATTGATGTCGCTTAATATCCCTTCAAAATTTGTTAGACTAAAGACTACTGATTTTTTTGTGAAACATGGTTTCCTTCAACTGTCATCTGATTCTTTGCTGACACTGCAGGCCATGAAAGAAAAGCTGGTTATTACCTCAAGTCTATAACAGTTTACCCAATAAAATCATGTACAGGATTCAGTGTGGAAAGTTGGCCTCTGAGCAGCACTGGTAGCTATTTGTTTTTCTTTTTAACACTACATGAGCCTTTCAATTGGAATGTTGGATCACATAGATTTGTGAACCATCTGTATATTTTATTTTTTTCAATTTCTTTGTTTTTGTACTATGTTAACAAGCATCATTAAAAAAATGAGTATCTTTAACAAATTGAAGATGCAGGCAAACTAGACAGTATTGGCACTAGGCAAATGCAAAAAGTTTAATGTTTTTGATTTCTCTTTTATCATATTTTTGTTTCCTAATGTTAAGAGAATTTTGTTGCAGTCACTTCCCCATGCCACTAGTTTTCAATTTGTATTAACGTACAGACAACTTCTTATTGGATCTAATTCTGCATATTTTTTATTTTCTTTCTGAAAATGGTATCTACCAATCTTTTCCTGTAAATTGTGTGGCTATATCCTGTTTATAGTTATAGTCACAATCCCATAAATTAGCTATTAAGTGGACATGCCATACACTAAATAAATATGCTAATCCTTGTTGCTGTCAGGAAGAGTGCATATACCATATAAAGCTTGAACCTTAGCTATACAGTTAGTGAGATTCCTTAATAATCCCCTCTGACATTATTTGACACAATTAAATGAAGAAACCTAGCCCACAGCTGAAACTAAACTGGCAGCCTTTGAGTGAGCAATATGCATGACACACATATACACACATTTATAACGAGTATGATATATATAGCATATGACCATTCAAATATAACGAGACATGAGACTGTTAGAGCATTCAAAACTGAAAAACTTGAGCTTTCATTTAGCAGCTTTTAAAGTATATTATCCAGCCAAAAATCAATCACAGCTAAGGTGGGATCTAATAGCATGTCTTTTTGACTTATTGAAACATTTTATTGAGGTGTAGTCTCAACATTTACTGGAATTGTAGATAGAAATCATAGATTATGGTATACATGAATTATGTTTTGACTTCTACTGCTGGCTTGAGTAGGTTTGCAACATGATCGAGAATGGCTTCTTAAAAGTCTAACCGGTGAAATCCTTACACAGAAAAAGGTGAACAAAATTATGTTTGTGGAATGGCTGTCATTTTCTTGTTTTCCTTCCTAGATCAAAGGTTAATAAATCTGAATTTCTTTTGTAGGTTCCTGACATGTGCTCTATTAGTGCTTATATTGACCTCAATAAGGGAATAATGTTTGTAGAATCCCCTCGATGTAGAGAAAAATTGGAGATCAACCTGAAGACAGATTCATATCCAGGTGGGATAGAGGAGATTGAGTTGCATGCCCAGAGGTATGGTAATACTGATTTTGAAGTTTCAAGTGCTAGTAGTTACATGCTGTATTCTGGAATTTTATCAATGTGGCCTTTTTGTTGGACTATCTGAAGATGAGTAATATTGACTTCATTTGTTTTCATAATATTGTGTGAAATGTGAATATTCAGTTGTGAAGTTGCTTTATAAATACTTTTGGAATATTATTCATATCATCTTACTTCTGAATGTTCTCTTAGTTTTATCCATGATAGGAAGCATGATTCATACTCAGTGTGAGGGTTATGATGGTTGTTTGTTCATGAAGCAGATATGAAGTCCAATATTATGAGAATGATGTCGACTTGTGGTTTAGCCGTGCTGTTGGCCATCCTTGCTCTTTATTAAGATGTTGTAGTTCCCAGAATTACTCCAGCTGGAAGAAGGATAAAAGCAGGAACTTGTGCAGAGATGTAGAGAGCAGATTGAATTTTGCCAATGAAGCTCAGTTCTTATTGATATCAGAGGAGAGTGTGTCCGACCTCAACAACAGATTGAGCTTAAGTATGTTCCAGTGCACTAGTCTGCCCCACAACTTCACATTCACAGAACAAGCTCATACTCGCACTCTTTTGGACTGAATAGTTTATTTTCCACAAGAAAATGAACTTTGCTAGTTCTGGTTGTTGCATGGAAAGAAATGTGATTTTATTGATGATCATAGAAATATGCATAAAATTGATGAGAAACCATTATTGTTGCTAGTAGATGCACAAAAAGGAACTCGTGGAACATCAGTTCAAATCAATCCAATGAGATTCCGGCCAAACCTGGTTGTATATGGAGGTGAGCCTTATGCCGAAGATGGATGGCTAAATATCAAAATCGGAAATAAGAATTTTATGGTAAGTGACTGTAATTTCTGCAATACTTGAATATTAAAAAACCTGAGCTTGTTGACACAGTACAGTTATATGAACTTGCTATACTTTTCAATGTCCTGTTTAATTTTCCCTGCATTACTTGTTATGTATGGTTTAGAGTCCTTTACAAGTTCATTAGCAACTAGTAGATTCCTTGAGTTTTCACCCTTCTTCCAACACAAGTCCAGAAAACATTTGCAAGTGATAGTCAATTTGATTTGTACTTTTAAGAATGGGAAGTTATAATTTGACTCAGGAACGTAATTACTCATATTTAAGGGCTACCAGTAAACCTCTGGAACTTAACATAGTCAGTGGATTGATATACATTTTTCAGATTGAGCATTTCATCTCAATGTCACTTCTTTCATTTGCTTTTGTTAACAGTCGCTGGGTGGATGCAACCGCTGCCAGATGATCAATTTAGTTCATCAAGCTGGACTAGTGGAGAGGTCAAATGAGCCTTTAGCAACTTTGGCTTCATACAGGAGAGTGAAGGTTAACCATCAAAGCCCTAGTCAAATATGTTATCTTTGTTGATCTCAATTCATAGCATTCAGTAAATTAAATTATGCTCCTTGCAGGGGAAGATTTTATTTGGGATATTATTGAGATATGAGATTCAGGATAAGATGGGGATGCAAACAGGGTCATGGCTTCGAGTGGGAGAAGAAATACATCCAAATTCAGAATAGGCAATATTGCAAAACAAGAAATTGCCAACCTATGAAGCAGATGCATAAGATCCAATCTCTAGAGCAGTCAATATACATGCGAACCATTGCAGCAGCTTGGATATATATAGTATGCAACTAACTCGAGTTTCGAATTAAATCGTGTGAGAGCTAATCCAAAACGAATTATTATATTTAATAGGTCCAAATATAACTTGGATGACAAGTAAAAACATGACATAATTTAAAACAAAAACTTGAAGATAATTTTTTTTTCTTTTAATATTGAAATAATACTAGATTGGATTGACCTCGGTTATCCTATGATTTGGGTCATAGATTTTAATATGTTTAATAATTTTGTTGTTTTGATAAATTATTTTTATTTAATTTTATGATATTAGATGCTTGCAAAACCTAAAAAGATGTTTATTTGAGATCATGATAGTAAAAAAAAACCATGAATTTCATTTCTCAACCAATCTAATAATGAAGAAAGTGAATTAAAAAAAATAATAGAAAAATTAAAGGATTAGAAATTATAGAAAAATCCATCAAATTTGATGGGTTAATTCGCTAAACCTGTGAATCAGATAACTCGGGTCATTACATCGAACCCGTAAATTAGGTAATGAATTTCATTGAATTAATAACTTATTTTTTAAAATTATTATTTATTTAACTATATAATAACTAAAATGGACGATTGTAAATCTTGAGATTTTGTTTTAAGATGATGATATTCTTATAGAAATCAAAATGAAATAAATTATGAAATTTAATTTCAATCAACTCAATATTAAATGATAAAATAAAAAAAAAAGAGTTAAACTTACTATACCTGTCAACAGGCCATGAACTTTCTAAAATTTAATAACATGTTTGTTTTCCTAAAACTATCATTTTTAACTATACGATAAAAAGAAAAATTTTGCCAGTATTTTGGTCACTAGAAACCTTAATTGGTTTTAGAGTTTGGGAAATGGATTGCGTAAAGAGAAGGTATTAACACCCTTAATGTAACTTAACTGAGGTAAGTTGCATTATTTATTTGTCAGATATAAACTAAGAAAAAATTTTGTTTTCTAATCGTTGGTCTAACTAAAATGAACGATCGTAAAATCAAGCGTCAAACCAATCCTAAGATTTTTTTTAAAATTATGATAATCTTATAGAAATCAAAATGAAATAAATTATAAAACTTAATTTCATTCAACCCTAAAGGATGAAATAAAAAAAAATTCACCAAACCCATCAACAGACCCATGGACTTTCTAAAATTTAATAACATTTTTTTTTGAAAACTATCTTTTTTAACTATATGATAAAAAAAATAGATGACTACATAATTTTCATTGATGATTTTCAATGTTGTAACAACTTAGTTTTCGTTGACAATTTTCAATAAAGTTGGAATGAATGTTTTATTTATAACATTATTACCATGCAAAGATGTAAATAAAATACACAAATATAAAAAGATATTTATATGTGTGTGTATCCATATATGTGTGTGGAAATAATCTTTGATGATGCATATGGATAACATATACTAATTAATGGTCTCTTTATGGACCAAGAGGTATAACAGGAATCTGATCTTTGATTGGGTGAGGACATACTACTAGGGGGGTAGGCACCTCCCCCAGTAGTACAATATGGATACATATTTGTTCATGACTATACAATATGGATACCATTAGCGAAATCTAATCTTTAACATGTATTCTTGGTTGTTATACCTCAGTAGTATGTCAGATAGTTGAGAATAGATGTATAAGATTAGCTTTGGCTAATGACATCCATGTTGGATAGCTGAGAATAGATGTTAAAGTTTAGCTTTGGCTAATGGCATCCATGCCGGATAGCTAGGAAAAATGTCAAAGATTAGCTTGCCTAATGGTATCCATGTTGGATAGCTGGGAGTAAAGGATGAGATTAACTCTAGCTAATGGTGTCTACACTAGGACAACCGAAAGTGAATTTTAAGAATAGCCTCGGTTGAAAGCATTCATTGATACGAAGAAAGAAAGATTATAATGTATTCTTTCCGACCAGAAATCATGTTTAAGAAACTATATAAATTGGTTATAGCTAGGGATGAATCATTTACGCACTGAAAAATTCTATATGTATAAGAATTTTTAGACCATAATAGAAGTCATCAGTTGTTTGTCGAACATAGCTTAAAATAAAGTAACGTGGACTATGTTGCATGAAAATGTGAAGTAATGTATTCAAGATAGACCCTATAAAAAGTTATTAATATGAACTTGCTTTTAGATATTACTCTTAACCACAATTATATTACTTGCTCAATTGTTCCATAATTAATGTTTATGCATGTACATCAAGTTTGATTTGTAATAGGACTATCTCATGACCATGGTATCTATAAATCTTATAATATGCTCGTTGTGAAACCGTACGATCATGTAATAATATATGTAGTAGTAAGAATAGGTGACTTGTATTTTGTAAAACTGTATGATATCGATATTTGAATATAGGATACGTACTGTTGCGATGTCGCGGTCGCACAAATTAATTACCCTAGCTTCAAACACAACACACAAGATAGTATAGAGCATGCAAGGGGTCGATCCCACGAGGAAGTTCAAGTCATATTTTTATGCTAGATGATATGCAATTTTGGGGGGGTTTGGACGTTATCTAGGCTAAAGCAAAAGAAAACAGAATACTATCAAATGAAATTTAATAAAATCAGAAAATTATCAAGAGAACAAACCTTAGTCACAAGCACACATCCACCTACAGAAATCAGAACTGATCATGGAAACGAAACATCAATTTATATTCTGAATATTTATCTCTTCTTAACATTGGTTAGTTAACGGATCCGCCGTATAACTAACCCTAACTATTAAACAACCA
>Ga0325401_1004032_pt1 | contig 13707 bp, 16 predicted proteins | sample PopdelMetagenome_FD_205666 | JGI IMG/M metagenome (GOLD analysis project Ga0325401, IMG submission 205666) | Populus deltoides microbial communities from Bellville, Georgia, United States - Xylem-PdKOR-R2 | ecosystem: Host-associated > Plants > Phyllosphere > Stem > Wood/Secondary xylem | place...
GGGTGGCAACTTTGTGTGTGATTCCATATTTCTTCATTAAAGACTCAAATTTCTTGTTGCAGAAATGTGTTCCACCATCACTTATCATGGCTCGAGAGATTCTAAATTGACTCAAAATATTTTCTTTCAAAAACTTTATCATTGTTTCGACTTGGAATTGCCTCTATCCATTTTGAAACATAATCTACTACGACTAATATGTACAAGAAACCAAATGATGGAAAGAGAGAGAAGCTCCTAATTTTAAGTGAGAGAAGCTGCTTGTGTTCTTTACTTCGAGCTTTCATTCTCTTCTCATTGTGCAGCGTCTTCTTCTCTTCTCAGCTCGATAAGAAGTCTTTCTTTTGTTCATTATGACAAAATCTAAGACCAAAACATTGCTCCTCAAGAGTGTCTAAGGCGATTTCAGTCTCCAAGTTCCCCGTCATGGGTCTACTTCGAGAGCGACTAGGGCTTTGTCTCATAGCCGCTCGCCGGTCCAACAGGACATAACTTCCGCCTCCCTCATCTTCACTACACCTAGGAAAAAGGCGATCTTGGCTGACTTTGTTAGTCCCTCAAGTGGAGTTAGGGTTTCCTCCAACCGTAGGAACAGATCCATGTAGAGGAATAGTTCCTCACACTCTTCTCTTGCTCCTAGTGCCTGTAATGAAGGTTCCTCTGGCAATTTCTGACCTAACATTGCCCCGCGTGTGCATTTGGCTAGGTCTTACTCGAGAGGTTCCTACCCGAGCTCTGGTGACTTGACCCATGATCCATCTCTAGTCCCCCCTTCCTAACCAACTTTTAGAAAGGGACGCTCTGCTTCCTAGCCTTCTGGTGGTGCTCCCCCCTTAATGATGCCCATACTTCGGCATCTAGGGCTCAAGGCAAGTGTCTCTGTCAGGTGGTCACAAGTGTTCCGCTACAGAAATCTCGACAGGTATTTCAAACTCACCATCCCCACCTCTTGGTCATTTTCCTGATTATACATTCTCTACATCCTATCAACTTAAGGAGACAGACTAGGAGAAGCTACTCCCATGTGGCGGTTTTGTTTGATTGGATATGTAGCTGGGAAATTCTTAAGATATGCGCCTCTGTTGCATTTCATTGGGAAATATTGGTAACATAAAACAAACTTTACAATGCATGATTTTGGTTGGTTAATCTTTGCTTTTCATTTTGAACTGAAAATGCTAGAAACTATGAGTGGTGGTCCATACTTTGTCTTTGGCTGGCCCCTCATCTTGAAAGTTATGCTTGAGTTTTTTGATTTTCAAGCCTTTGATATGACCAAGCTGCCAACCAAGGTAAAACTCCCGAACTTACCTTTACGATGCTGGACTCCTTTATGCCTCTTGAAGCTTGCCAGTATGATAGGGAAACCCATACATTGTGATGTTCCCACTGCGAATATGACCAGGCTTTCTTATGCCAGAATACTGATTGAGGTTGAGTTGCTACAATAGTTACCAGATGCTATCCAGGTCGTTTTGCCCGATGGCACGCCCTTCTCCCAGCAGGTTATTTATAAATCTCTCCCCAGGTTTTGTAAGCGGTGTCGGGTCATAGGTCATTCTGCAAATACATGCAACAGGGGCCCCAGTTCCACACGAAAAAAACAACCTCATGCAACTGCTACCAACTCTGTTTCTGGAATTCCATCTGAGGATACTGCTGCTGTCGAGAAGCAACAACCATATTGTGCAGGCCCTCGTGCTAATCCAATGTGCACAGAAGTTGGTAAAGTTGATAAACTGAGGACCCAATCTCCTGGACGCAAAAGATCCAAGGTTGCTATCTCTGACCTTACTAGTACCAAGTTGTAACACCCCACCTCACTAGCAAGATATTGTTCGCTTTGGGCTTCCCAGTCCACCCATGTCCAGGGCTTCCACCTAGGTCCCCCTCACAGGTTTGTTTTTGGCAGTCACGCATGGCCCCAAAACGCGTCTTTCAGAGTAGCGCAACACACTCACCCTGTCAGATATTGTCCCCTCTAGGCCTCCCAGTCCACCCATTCACCAGGGCTTCCACCTAGGTCCCCCTCAGGGTTTTAAACGCGTCTTACTAGTCAAGGTGCGCATGCACTTATAAGGCCCTGGCTCTGGACGCTTGCTTTCGATGTGGGATCTTACAATCCCTCTACCTTAAGACGAGCCATCCTCGGCTCTAATACCAAATGTAACACCCCACCTCACTAGCAAAATATTATTCGCTTTGGGCCTCCCAATCCACCCATGTCCAGGGCTTTCACCCAGGTCCCCCTTACGGGTTTGTTCTTGGCAGTCACGCATGGCCCCAAAACGCGTCTTTCAGAGTAGCGCAACACACTTACCCTGTCAGATATTGTCCCCTTTGGGCCTCCCAGTCCACCCAGGTCCCCCTTAGGGTTTTAAACACGTTTTACTAGTCAAGGTGAGCATGCACTTATAAGGCCCTGGCTCTGGACACTCGCTTCCGATGTGGGATCTTACACAAGTAATCTACTACTCCGAACTTAGTGCACATCTCTGAAGAAGGAGATACTCCTACCATGGAGGCTCCAAAAAGGCAGTACTTAACTAGAAATAGGGCCGATGCCACCTCTGATGCGATCCTACAAGAGAAACATAAGCTCAAAGGCCCTGTTATAGCTTCCAAATCACTGAGCAGATATGATGATACTGCTCCATCGTCTACCTTTTAATTCTATCTGATTTTATTGTGGATCTATAATTTGTAGGGAGGGTTTCCCTTTGCTAGTTGTAATGGTCTCTAATTGTTTACTTTTTGTCTTCTAGTCTTTTTGGCTAGCTGGTTCTGCTGGTTTTGTGAAGGTTTCCTACCAGTGGTTGCAGGCCTGCTGGTTGTTTTGGTTGGGTGGCCTTTGGGTTTGCTATTGGCTTAGATGGTTTGTGCAGGCTCCATGCTTGTCTCTTGTGTTCTAGCTGTTATGCTGCTCGTCTGCAGTCTGGATGCTTTTGGGTTTTTTCTGCTGCTTGGGTCTCTTTACTTGCCTTGAGTTGGTGCTTCTGCTGTGCTAGCCTTTGTTTTTTGCTTCCTTGTTGGAAGGGTCTTTCCCCTTACTTGCCTTGTGCAGTGCTGGGTTTGAGTCCTCTGATTGCTTGCTGGAATCTTGGGTCAGGATTTCAGCTCTCTCCCCTGCTGGTTATTCTCTTTCTGCTCTACTGGCAGTCCATGGTGCTTGGGCCTACTGGCTTCTAATGGTTGCTGGCTCTTTGTTAGTCAGTTCAGCTGATGTATCTATTGTGTTTATTGAGGTTGTATGGGAGCCTGTTCCCCTAGCCTCTAGTTCAAGGGAGCCTGTTCCCTTTCTTGTTAACATCTGTATATAAACTTTGTATTGCTGGTTCTCCAGCTTTGTTTTTTGATCTATAAATTTCTTACATTTGATCCAAAAAAAAAAAAACCAAATGATGGAGGAAATGGACCCCAACAGTCAAAGATCTCAATGACAAGAATAGGATTTAAAGGCATCATGTGACGTTTTGAAATAGATCCTAACTTTTGACAATTTTCACAAGTTTTGCAGAATGCATGTGAGTCCTTGAACATGGTGGGCCAGTAAAATCCACTTTGTAAGATTTTTGCAGTTGTCTTTCTTGATGAGAAATGACCCCCACATGCCTCAGAATGACAAAATTTAATGACACTACTTACCTCATTGTTAGGAATGCATCTTCGAAATATTTGATCAGGACAATATTTGAATAAATAAGGGTCATCCCAATAAAAGTTCTTCACTTCGTTCAAGAACTTTCTTTTGTCTTGGGTACTCCAATGAGCTGGTAAATGTCCTGAAACAAGAAAGTTAACAATATTAGCAAACCAAGGCATTGTAGAGACAGAAAGTAAAGATTTGTCAGGAAAGTAATCATTGATTTGTGTGATGTCAGATATGGAATCTATTGTCAATCTTGACAAATGATCAACAACAACATTTTCGGTGCCTTTTTTATCCTTAATTGTGATATCAAATTCTTGAAGTAACAAAATTCACTGCACCAATCTAGCCTTAGAATCCTTTTTAGAAAGAAGATATTTCAATGCTGCATGATCACTAAAAACAACAACAGGTGAGCCAACAAGATAAGACCTGAATTTTCACATGCAAATACTACTACAAGTAATTCTTTTTCAGTGGTAATGTAATTCATTTGAGCACTATTTAAAGTTTTACTTGCATGGTAAATCACATAAGATTTCTTATCTTTTCTTTGTCCCAAGATAGCACCCATGACATAATCACTAGCATCACACATTATTTCAAAAGGTAATGACCAATCAGGAGGTTGAATCACATGAGCAGAAGTAAGCAAGTTTTTAAGTTAAACAAAGGCTTCTTCACAATGTTTAATCCATTCGAAAATATTATCCTTTGTTAGAAGGTTACTCAACGACTTAGATATTACACTAAAATCTTTGATGAACCTTCTATAAAAACCAGCATGTCCTAAAAATGATCTAACATCTTTAACTTATTTTGGTGTTGGTAAGTTGGCAATTAACTCGATTTTAGATTTGTCAACCTCAATTCCTGTTGATGAAACAATGTGACCAAGTACAATGCCGTTTGTTACCATAAAATGACATTTTCCCAATTCAGCACAAGATTCTTCTCTTCATACCTGTTCAAAACTTTTTTCAAGTTAGTTAAACAATCATCAAATGAATCACTAAAAACAGAAAAATCATCCATAAAAATCTCAAGAAAATATTCAACTATATCACTGAATATGCTAAGCATGCATATTTGAAATGTGGTTGGTGCATTACATAATCCAAAAAGCATCCTTCGATATGCAAAAGTACCAAATGGGCATATGAAAGTAGTCTTCTCTTGATCTTCCAATGCAATTTCAATTTGGTTATAACCTGAATAACCATTTAGAAAACAATAAAATTCATGATCTGCAACTCTTTCTAAGATTTGATCCATGAAAGGTAAAGGAAAATGATCTTTTCTAGTCATTGAATTAAATTTCCTATAGCCAATACACATGCGCCAACCAATAATAATTCTAGTTGGAATTAACTCATTTTTCTTATTTGTTATCACAGTAACTCCAGACTTTTTAGGTACAACTTAGGTAGGACTTACCCATTTGCTGTTAGAAATAGGATAAATGATTCCATTATCTAGAAGCTTAATGACTTCATTTTTCACTACTTCTTTCATATTAGGATTAAGCCTTCGTTGCATTTCTCTAGAGGGTTTAGCATTTTCCTCTAAATAAATTATGTGTGTGCAAATCAAAGGACTAATTCCTTTTATGTTAGTTATGGTCCATTCTAATGCATTTTTGTGCATTTTCAAAGTTTGTAATAACTTACTTTCTTGATGTGCATTAAGTTTGGAAGAGATTATTACTGGAAAAGTTTCATTTCTCTAAAAAATGAGTATTTGAGATTGAATGGTAATGGCTTCAAATCAGATTTTGGTGGTTAAATACTTGAAGGTACGAACTCAATTGATCGTGGTGGCAATTCTTTAATTTGTGGTCTCCAATTACTTGCCTTTGATTCTTCTTGAAAATAGACTATTTGCAAATCATCAGATTCATCAATCTAAGTTTCACTGGAAGTGGTTTGAAATTGATCACGAACTAATTTTTTAATAAAGTCCACTTCCTGCAAATCATTATCATCTCTAAGTTGCTTGCAAATGTTGAAAATAGTCATCTCCAATGTCATGTTTCCAAATGATAACTTCATCAGTCCATTCCTACAATTAATCAATGCATTAGAAGTTGCAAGAAATGGTCGTCCTAAAATAACAGGAATTAAATTACATGCTTCAACAGGTTGTGTATCCAATACAATAAAATCCACAGGATAAATGAATTTATCAACTTGTACTAACACATCTTCAATTGTTCCTCACAAATACCTATAGTGTCTCAATTTTGAGCATTTTCAGCTAGCAAGTCTAGGCACTCCATTGTTTCATCATTATCTTCAAAAGTTCCATTGCACATCAATTCCACCATTTGTTTATCTTTAGGTGTTGACCCTTTCATAAAAATATGAAACCAATCTCCATGTTTTAAAACCATGATGAGGGTAAGTATTAAGCAAGTCTCGATACCTATCCCAACATTGGTAAAATGTTTCTCCTGGTTTTTGAATGAAAATGGTGATTTGTCTTTTGAAAGAGTTTGTTCTATGCGACGGAAAAAATTTCTTTAAAAATTGTTGTTACATTTCATCCCAAACACGAATGTATCCTGACCTAAGATTTTGTAGCCATGTTTTAGCTTTATCTTTTAATAAAAAAAGAAAAAAGCTTTAATGTGATGGTGTTCATGCTACAATTTAAGTCATTATAGGTGTTACAAATTCTTCAAATTCTCTCAAATGCAAATATGAATTTTCTAGATCTATGCCATGAAAAGTATGTAAAAGTTGAATAGTGCCTGACTTAAAATTAAAGTAAGCTACATCAGGAGGAAAAACTATGCATGATGGTGCACTTGTTCTTGTAGGATTCATGTGGTCTCTTAGTGTTCTAACTCGATTATTCTCATTATGAAGCGACTGGTTATCTTCTTCGGCCATATTTTCTAAAAATGATGAGGATACCCTACAAAGTCTACCACTTAATGTAAGTGATCAAACTTTCATGCAGGTGTAGGAAGAGAATAAAAGGAAGAAAAGAAAAGAAATAAAACAAAACAAAACAAACAAAAGTTAGATAAAAAGAAAAGTGAAAAGAGAAAATAAAATAAATATTATAATTTATACAGGAATTTACCTTCCCCGGCAACGGCGCCAAAAACTTGACATGATCAAAGAGTTGATATGTTATCTCAAGTGCAGGAGTGTTGAAGTAATAAATAACCTGGCAAGACCGGGGTCGAACCACAGGGAGGTGAACTATATAGAATTATAAATAAAAGAAAAGATTTGAAGAGAGCTTTGAGATGTGATAATGATGTAAGGATTTAAACAAAGATAAAATAATTGTCAAGGTTAGAGGATCCACTAATGGTATTTCGAATAAGTATAGTATAAACTCTTTTTATTACTTAACTGGAAACCACACACAAAGGAGGTTCCACTCGGATTATAAATTGTTAACATGATTACATTAATTATCTTATTCGAGTAATGCCAATACTTGTAAATATTATCAGGTATTCATGGTGATAACTTATGTTAACAACAAATCAAGTTTCTTTCATAGCACAGGTGTCAGTTATACCATACAGTTGGGCTATTAAAGTGTCAAGTATTTGTTGTACCAAGGGTTATTCAACACAAATCTAGATTAACCATTTAACAAGCAAGGTATTAAGAGTAAGATAATAAATCTAAAACATGTTAGTATCAAACATTAAAGTCCATGTTGAGTTTATACTATACTTATTCTTACACCATTAGTGTAACCTTTTCACATTGATATAATAAACTTAGCTGAATATTATGAATAAGAGAAACATAGATAAACAAGAGGAGAACATGATTATATAAGTATAATAAAGGAAATGAAAAGCATAAACAAGAGATTAATGAAAGCAAAATTTAAGCATTACATAAATATAAAGAGAGAGAGCAAGAACATGATCTTGATTTGAAAATCAAGATGCCCAAATGCATGGCAAATGCCTCCTTTTATAGGTTAAAATTCAGAACTATTGATTTGATGGCTAATTGTTGAGTCAGTGGCCACCTTTTGACTTGGTAACAATCCTTATCTTCTTGTCTGCAGAAAATATCATTGCTAACATCAGAATTTGAACAGATAGTCTTCATAAAAGTTCTGAAACATTATCTCAACTTTCCAACAAAACAATAATTGACACATTTGGACTTCTAGAACTCGAGATATAAGCTGAACAATGAACAGTGTCTGGGCTACATGACAGATTTTGACTTCTCTGTTGTTGCTACCATTTGAACTCGTAAATGACACTTTTAAATCTTGGACTCTTCATGAAAGCTTTAGGCCTATGTCTTAGCTTTCCATACATATAAACCAGTCCTAAATTCAAGTTCTACAGCTCCAGTTATGATCCAATAACCGAATGATGTTCCAGTTTGGACTGAACCAACATCTCTTTTCTAAGTTTAGCCCTCTCTTTGTCTTCTTAATTTCAGTAGTTAAACTCATCAATCAATCCTTTGATTTATGTGATAGGCCTGCATTTAAAATGAACATTTACCATAAATTAAAGGTATCTTATATTATTAGACATATTATTATAAAACATGCTCTAGTTAAGGAGTTATTGATACTTAAAGTGCAAAATAATGATATAAAACCTTGATAAAAATGCACTTTTAAGTACTAATCACCGCGTCAAATATTAATAAATTTAACCTCTGATCAATGTTTTATACAGATCTTGAGTTGTAGAGGTCGAAATGAAGTGATTCTAATGGCATTAGAAAGCTAACATAAAGGGAGGTTAGAAAGAAGAAGAAAAACTTAACCCTTTTCTCCTATACCCGAAATTGTGCTCTCATCTATTCTATTCATTAGTTTTTTAATAGACATGAAAGACTAAGTTATTTTTCTTGGTTGAAAGGATACATAAACCTTCTAATTTCAAAAACGGTGAGATCTATTCTATATTTTCTTTTCAGTTTATATGATGAATATGAATGTCTTCCTATGCTTATTTCCTATGATTGTTTAGTTTGATTGTTAGAGCGGACTCTAAATTATTATTCTAAATCAATCTACTACTAAGTTTGCTATCAAAATCAGAGTTGTGATAAATTAAACTTGTGAAGTTACTAGGTTTAATAATCATGGCAAATCTATGTTGTTATTCTTAGGGAAAACGTTCAATTAAATTGAACATAGACTGCAGACATTTATGTTGTCTAGATTTATCAACATATTTAGTTCTTAAGGCTGCCATTGAATTAAATTACTAGTGTGGACACTATGATTGTTTAATGGTTAGGGTTCGTTACACTGCAAATCAATTAACTGATTAATATTAAGGAAAGATAGATATTCAAAATATAAATTGATGTATCATTTCCGTGATTAGTTTTGATTTCCGTAGGTGGATGTTGATTTGATACCAAGGTTTTCTCTTGATAAGTTTTAGATTTATTTAATATATCTTGATTGTTTTATTCTGTTTACCATAGTATATAGACCTCAAAACTCCCCACTCTGAATCATCTACCTTAAAGACCTAAACTAAATCTTTCTCATGGGATCAACCACTTGCTTGCTCTATATTTCTTTGTTTGTTTAAACTAGGACAATTAATTTATGTGACCACGACATTGCAACACAAGTCCAAGTGTCTTGGGTCTGGCATGTTTGCCAGACCCACGTTATGATATAATCCAAACAAGGTTAGATTTGGATTTTGATGTAAAATTTTCTACCGTCTAGTTTTACGCTATTGAACATATCTCCAAATTAAATAATTGGATCGAGTTGAAACTTTACTAGAAGATTCTAGAGGTATGTGTCTATGTTGGGCTAAACTATAAAGTGAATCGGAGTTCAGGAAATATAGGTTAGAACAAGATGTGCAAATTTTTTTATTTACTTCCTTTTGACTTGTGGACTTCCTATTTGGTAAGGATCCTTTTCCTGTGAGGATGTGGGAGATTGTTTTGAGAATTTTCTAGTTCCATAAGAATCTTTAATGGGTTGTAACATAATTCCCAAGTGTGGCGAGGATTCATTAATGTTTCAAAATCCTTTTCTTATACGGATTCTTTATTCATCTTAGGTATATAAGGTAAGGAGGGTTGGTGGTATTTAATGACAGATTAATTATTTTTATTATTTTATTTCATGTTTAGGCTTAATTAAAGTTTTGTTTTTAGCTAGGATCCAAAGCATTTTTGGATCAAAGTTTGGGCTTACTGGTAAAGGTTTTATGTCAGTTTTGTACATGGGTAAAAAACTAAAGTCCACAAGAGTAGATTCATTAGGGTTAATTTTTTAGAACTATTTAAACACTTATAAGCTTAAATTTCAGCAGGCATTGATGAATATTACTTCTGAATTTTTTAATTTTAACGCGTGAGAGTAATTCTTGCATTCTTCAGTTCTTAAATGAACTAAATCTGACTTAACGAAGATTAACTCGCTTCGTGGAGTCATTCTACTTCATTCCAATAGTATTGGTGCCTTGAGGTAGGTTTCCATTGTGTCGCACTCCTATTAGACCTATTTTGACTTTTTGGGATTAGATCTCAATCTTGATTGTGGGTTGCGTGACCACATGACCATGAGGTTCACATAAGTTGGTATAAGGCTAGGCTCCGAAACAAGGTCATATACATATGTTATCTTCTTCTTTTTTGTGTTCCTTTAAGTTTTTTAGTGTTTACGTCGTTCAACTTTTTTTTTTGGATAAGATAAGTTTATAACCAAAAAAACAAAAAAAAACAAAAGGACAAAACCCTACTAAGAATGGGAAAGCGAACAGACCTCGTTAACCCCAAAACAACAAAACAAAAGAACCAGGTGTATACCCCAATAAAGTCTAATAGAACACACCCTTAAAAACAATAGAAGACTCAACTATGAGCAAAAGACATCATCAAAAAATCTCTAAGCAATGTGAAGCCTTCTATTAGTATCCGTATGGGCCACCATATTACAAAGGAAATTAACTTTAGATATAATATAATTAACAATATCTGTATAAATCACAGTAGAGTTGCGAGGAGTCTCTCTATGAAGTCGAGCATTCCTCTTCCTCTAAATGTAGTAAACCGTTATGGCTAACATTAATTTGATAATCACAGATGTAAGGGAACTGCTCAGTAATTTGATAATCACAGATGTAAATCGTTGCGAGGAGTCTCTCTTTGAAGTCGAACAAAGATCATACTAGATGCGATGGGAGAAAGTGCAATTGAAAAACAAGTGGTTAATATCCTCACAATCAACCCCACATAGTAGATACCGCGAAACCTTAATCCAAAGGACATAAGCCTTTCCCAAGTCAATAATACCTTACGGATAGCAAGTCATAAGATGAAGGAGAACCACATGATTGTTTGTTTATGCCGAATAAGTGCCCACCACTCAACCTTGTTCTGAATGGGGTGGATGGAATTCCAAACATAACGAATAGAAAATACACCCCGCGAAGCATCTTTCCAACACACAACATCTCACTGCTATCATCAGGGAGGAGAGAATCTGAAGTACAACGAATCAGATCAAACCACTTGGGTGACCTAATAGTTAGCCAAATCCACTCCTAACCAACAATAATATAACTTAGTCTCGTATCCTGACCTAAACTAGAATCCATAATGATCCTATCCCTAAATAACTCCATCAAAAGGCCTTCATGGTGCCAATTATCATACCATAGGGAAGTAGATTAATCATCACTAACACAAACTAAGATAAATTTACGAACCAGATTCTGAAGACCAAGGATCTTTTGCCAACTCTAAGAACACCTCCCAAATATTCCTACCCTGCAACAAGTAAGAGTGGATCCAAGATGACCAGATTGAATGAGAGTGGATCCAAGATGACCAGATTGAATGCTTTGGATTTGTACAAATAGACCAAAGGTATTTGTGTTTGTGGCATCTAAGCAAAAAAAGAAGTTATATTTCATCTTATTATTGTCTTCAATCATATCCGTAGCATAAAAAGAAAAGAAAAGAAAAGATATTAGATGAAATTTAAAGGTTGATTCAATTCGGCCACAGAAACACAACTTTGAGTGAACCATAAGCAAACCACCCCAGAATCAATTGAAAATTCATAATTTTCTGCTGGGGGTGATATTACACCATATATGAAAATTTGGCTTATTTTGATATCATTGGCTTGATATTTTAATTCGAGGTTCAATTCAATCGAAGAAACATAACTCTCAGTGAACCATAAGCTAAACACCTCATAATTACTTGAAACTTCATATTCTATTTATTAAGGGTCAGATCGCATAATATATTAAATTTGGGATTATTTTGATATCATTTGCTTGAGGTTTTAATACAAGGTTCAATTCTGCCGCAAGTTGACCATATAAGCGGTTTGGGTATCTAGACACAAAAGAATGATTTATAAACTGAGATTTGTTGTTTGTTTGGTATTAGAATACTAAATATTTAATTTGAGGTTATTTTGATATTCTTTGATCTAGGTTTCAATTCTGCTATGTATAAATTGTGTAACATGTCAGATTTGCGATAAGTTCCAAAACATGATCCTTACCATTTGTTTTTGTCAAAATATTTTTTTTTATTATAACTGAGTTATTTAGGAGTCAAGTAATTATTTTTGCTAATATTCACTTCTATTTTATTTCGTGTCTTCGTTTCGTCCACAATTCATATGGAATTTGTATTACTACTCATAAAATTATAATCGTAGTTTTGCTTTGCTTTGTTTTCAGTATATTTATTGATTCTTAAGTCTAAAAATTATAATTGGATTGGGCTGCGAAGGCTACTGACTTTGATTTGTTGATTTAAGTTCCTAAAGAACCAAAAGAAAGCAAGTTGTGAGGTAAAAGGCGTGGTGAGCTTGTTAGAGTGAAAAACTTTGATTTTTATGTGAGGATATATTTTGTACTATCAACCAAATTTTACTGATGCAAAGAATATCTGAAAACAATGAATCAACGACACAAAATGCTAACATCGCTTTCCAATTGTGAGTTGAAGGCCAACAACTTGAGCTCTTGTCTAGGACGTACAAGGATATGAAAGATGAGGTGAATTTGATAAAGCAACGTAATAGTGGGGCTGGTCACTGAGGAAATATAGTCCATAGGGCTGTACGGAATGCCGGATTTGATTTTGAAGAGTATGTTGATGAAACACATATGCGGGTGAAAATAACTATGATTTTGCATCTGTTGGCCAAGGAATCAGGTTTGGATTGAATAAGGCAAGGAGGAATGTGAATTTTTATAGCATGTGGAGTTATGAAGATGTAGATGGGGACTTGGACTCCATTAAACCAAAAATTCTTAACTTTCAAGGTAAAAATGATCCCGAGGTGTATTTGGAGGGAGAGAAAAAGGTGGATTGAATTTTTTATCATCGTAGTTATTTGGAGGAAAAGAAGTTGAAGGATGATATGGATTCGATGAAGCAATAAATTAGTGGGGCTCATTGGAGGATATTCAATATGAGTAAGGAAGAGAAACGAAGGTTATGAGTTTCAAGTATTTTTGATCATAATGGTTCTATGAGGTTAGATAAAGAGCGTGAGGCTAAACGACTTAAAAAGGTTTATAAAGAAATAAATAAAGAACGTGAAGAATTGAGAGCTTAAGTTCAATGCCAAAATGATGAAAAATAAAAGAGGTCGGCAGTGGTTATCATTCAAAAATATATACGCAAGTGAATGACAAGGTGTGCTTATTTGAAATTATTATTGGCTACCACATTCATATAATGTTGTTACAGGCAAATGTGTTCAAGAAAAAAGCTCTAAAGGATTCAACAAGAGGTTAAGGAATTTTCCATTAAACCTATTGGTGATTTGAGGATGAATCATATTAAAGAGAGAGGGAATGATACAATCCAAGTAATGTCAAATTTGGATTTTGACATAAAATTTCCTACCATCTAGTTTTATGTTATTGAGCATTAATCCAAACAAAACTGTTGGATTGAGCTGAAACTTCACCATAAGATTGTAGAGGTACGTGTCTATATTGGACTAAACTTTTAGGTGAATCGGAGTTCGGGAAGGGCTTATGATATAGGTCAGAACAGGTTGTATGAATTTTTTTTATTTACTTCCTTTTGACT
>Ga0325401_1004034_pt1 | contig 13706 bp, 11 predicted proteins | sample PopdelMetagenome_FD_205666 | JGI IMG/M metagenome (GOLD analysis project Ga0325401, IMG submission 205666) | Populus deltoides microbial communities from Bellville, Georgia, United States - Xylem-PdKOR-R2 | ecosystem: Host-associated > Plants > Phyllosphere > Stem > Wood/Secondary xylem | place...
CCCGACCGCGCCGCCCGCCCCGGCCCGGTTCTCCACGATGATCCGGGCGGACGGGCCGAGCCGCGCGCCCATCCGCTCCGCCAGCACCCGCCCGGCGATGTCGGTCGACCCGCCCGCCAGGAAGGGCACGACGAGCGAGACGGGCCGGTCCGGCACCCAGCCGCCCTGCGCGGCCGCGGGGCGCGGCAGGGGAAGCGCGGGCGCCGACGCGGCGGCGGCGGCAGCGAGAAGGGTGCGGCGGTGCATGACGTGATCCTCGTCCCGGCCTCGCCGGGTTCCGGCCCCACCTTGGCATCCCGGCGACATCGCCGGATACCGGCCGGCCCCGCCCCTCCGTCCCGCACGGCCTTCCGGGTATCGCCGCCACCGTGCGAGGGTGCACGCGATGAGGCCGCGCATCACCCTCTGCACGAACGAGGACGGCGAGCTGGAGATCCTGCTCAACGAGGCCCGGCGCGACCTGCTGGTGAAGGAGCTTCAGCGACCACTTCGGCCTCGGACCGGAGGATCTCGGCGAGGTGCCCGTCCAGGGCCGGGCCTACCGGGCCGGGGACCGCGTGCTGGAATGGGGCAAGGTGCTGTTCCGGCCGGACGCCTGGGACAGGGAGCACTTCCCGTACGTCCTCGGGCCCGAGGAGGAGCCCGGTGACTGATGGTCGGGCGATGCCGGCGAGCCACGGCCCCCCGCGCCGGCCCTAGCGCGGCCGCGGCAGCAGCGCCGCCGGCTCCTCGCCCGGCGGCGTCGTCACGCGCAGCAGCCGGTAGCGCTCCGCCTCGATCCCGTCCCGCGACCGCGCGATCTCCCCGGCCGCCACCGCCCCCGGCCAGCGGGACGGCCCGTCCCCCCGCCGCGCGCTCCGCACCATCAGGCCGACCGTGCCCGGCGGGGGTTCCGGCAGGGTGAACAGGTCCCAGCGGTCGCCGATCGCGACCACGGGGACGCCGGGCGGCAGGTGCAGCGCCAGCTCCGCCGCCAGCCCGTACTCCTCCGCCGCGAGGAACTCCGCGCCCGCCGCCCGCCGCGCCGCCTCCGCCTCGCGCGCCAGCTCCGGCCAGCCGCCGAGCCGCGCCAGGGTCGGATCGGCACCCCGCGGCAGCCGCACCGGCGCGAAAAGGGCCTGGACCGCCACCGCCAGCACCGTCACCGCGCCGATCGCCGCGCCGATCCGCCGCCAGCGCACGGCCGTCAGCGCCGCCGCGGCGACGCAGGCCGTCGGGTAGAGGATCGCCGGCCAGTTGCCCTGCACGCGGCTGCCCGTCGCCTGCCACAGGAACAGGGCCGCCGCGGGGACGGTCAGGGCGGCCAGCAGCCCCGCCCCCGACTCTCCCCGCCGCACCCAGGCGGCGGCGGCCAGCCCCACCCCGGCCGCGCACAGCACCAGCAGCACCGGCGAGGCGAGGCCGAACTGCCCCCCCACCAGCTCCACCAGGAAGCGCGGATCGAACCCCGCCCCGGCCCCGGCCCGCCCGCCCTGCTTGGCGAAGGAGGCCCAGCCGTGCGCCGCGTTCCACAGCACCACCGGCAGGAAGACGAGCCCCGCCACCGCCCCGCCGGCGTAGAGCCAGGGGCTCCGCCACCACCGCCGGGCCGAGGGCTCCGCCACCAGCCACAGGACCAGCCCCGCCCCGAACAGCGCCGCCGTGTACTTCGACAGCAGCGCCGCGCCCGCCAGCGCGCCGACCGCGAGCCACCACCGCCCGTCCGCCGTGGCGTGCACCCGCGCCACCGCCCAGAGCGCGAGGCACCACAGCACGAAGAGCGGCGTGTCCGGCGTCATGAGCACCGCGCCCGCGTTCGTCAGCGGCATGGCGTTCAGCAGGATCGCCGCCCACAGCCCGGGCCGCTGCCGCGGCATCAGCGCGTCGCCCGCCGAGACCAGCGCGAGCGAGGCGACCGCCACCCCGATCGGCCCGAGCAGCCGGATGCCGAGCGCACCGTCCCCCGCCAGCGCCGTCCCCGCCGCGATCCACAGCGCCACCATCGGCGGGTGGTCCAGGTAGCCGGGCTGGAGGTCCCGCGCCCAGACCCAGTAGTAGGCCTCGTCCGGCGCCAGCGGCAGCAGGGCCGCCGCCCCGAGCCGCAGCGCCGTCAGCGCGACGAGCGCCAGCAGCCAGCCCCCCGCCCGTCCGTCCAGGGACGCCACCCCGCTCACCGCCCCCGCCAGACGAGGGTGGAGGAGACGGCGTAGTTCCACACCGCCGTCAGCATCGCCCCCGTCGCCCCCGCGACGCCCCATCCGGCCAGCCCGTCCCGCACCAGCAGCCCCGCGATGCCCACGTTGGCCACCGCCCCGACGCCGCAGACGAGGTAGAAGAGCAGCAGCCCCCGCCACAGCCGCGCGCCCCGCAGCCGCAGGTCGCGGTAGGTGATCCGGTTGTTCAGCAGGAAGTTCGCCGTCATCGCCACGAAGGTCGCGCCCCACTGCGCCGCCTCGAAGCCGAGGCCCGGCACGCGGGAGGCGGCCAGCAGCGCCGCCAGGTGCACCACCACGCCCACCGCCCCCACCGCGCAGAAGGACACGAAGCGCCAGGGCAGCCACCCGCCCAGGGCCTTGTCCGCCAGCAGACCGCCGAACTCCAGCAGCACGGTCGCGTCGAGCTTCGACTCCCCCGCCAGCCGCGGCCGGAAGCGGTAGGGCACCTCCGCCACCCGCAGCGGCCGCCCCGCCGAGAGCAGCACGTCGAGCAGGATCTTGAAGCCCCGCCCGGAGAGCCGCGGCGCCACCGACTCGAACAGCGCGCGGGGCATGAGGAAGAAGCCGCTCATCGGGTCGCCGACCGGCGTCGGCAGCAGCAGCGACGCCAGCCGCGTCCCCGCGTCGCTGACCCGCGCCCGGGCCGCGGTGAAGCCCCCTCCGGCCTCGCCGCCCGCGGCGTGCCGGCTTCCCACCGCCACCTCCGCCCCGCCCCGCACCGCCGCGAGCATCGCGGGGATCGCCGCCTCGTCGTGCTGGAGGTCCCCGTCGATCACCGCGACATGGATGGCCGAGGAGGACAGCACCCCCTCCGTCACCGCCGAGGCCAGCCCGCGCCGCCCGATCCGCCGGATGCCGCGCACCCGGGCGTCGCGCGCCGCGATCGCCCGCACCCGGGCCGAGGTCCCGTCCGGGCTGTCGTCGTCGACGAAGACGACCTCCCACGCGATGCCGCGCAGCGCCGCGTCCAGCCGCTCCACCATCGGGGCGACGTTCGCCGCCTCGTTGTAGCAGGGCACGACGACGGTCAACTCCGCAGGGGGCGGCGCCGCGGGGGGCGATCCCGCGAGGGGCGGCTCGGCGGGGCGTGGGTCGTCCGGCACGGCGGCGGCTTACCCGCGCGGGCGGAACCGGGGAAGGCCCCCGCCCCGGCCGCCGCCCGATCCCCGGGCCGGTCCCCGGATCAGTCCCCCGGCCGCACCGTGGTCGCGAAGGTGAAGGAGTCGGCCCGCGGGGTCAGGGTCAGCCCCCGGCGGAGGCCCCAGATCGCCTTGGTGAAGTAGACCGGGACGATCGCGGCCTCCTCCATCGCCATGCGGGTGGCGTCGCGCACCATCCCCGCGCGCCGCGCCGGGTCCAGCTCCGTCTCCGCCCCGTCGATCATCGCGTCGAGCCGCGCGTCGGAGTAGCCCGCGTAGTTGTTGCCGCCGCGCCCGCGATCCCGGTCCATGCTCCGCACGAGGGAGGAGAGCGCGGCCGTCGCCAGCCCGTTCGGCGCGCCGTAGCCGATCATGTAGGCCGACATGTCCGGCCCGCCCTCCGGCCCGCCGGTGCGGCGGCGGAACAGCACCGAGATCGGGATCGCCTCCACCCGCGTCCGGATGCCGACCGCGCCGAGCATCTGCCCCAGCGCCTGGCACACCCGCGAGTCGCCCGGATAGCGGTCGTTGGTGCAGTTGAGGGTGAGGCCGAAGCCCTGCGGATACCCGGCCTCGGCCAGCAGCGCCCGCGCCCGGGCGGCGTCGTAGGGCATCGGCTGGAGGGACGGGTCGTGCCCGTCCAGCCCCGGCGCCATGAACTGCCCCGCCGGCTCCGCCGCGCCCTCCATGGCGCGCTCGGCGATCGCCGCGCGGTTCACCGCGTGCCCGATCGCCCGCCGCACCCGCACGTCCCGCAGCGGGTTGTGCGCCAGCGGCTGCCCGTCCGCCCCGGTGACGTAGGGCGATCGCTCCCGGCTCTGGTCGAGCTGGAGGTAGAGCATCATGATCGCGGTGGTCGACAGCAGCCGCGCGTTCGGCGAGGCCTGGACCCGGGCCGTCAGCCCCGGCGGCACGGCGTCCGCCACGTCCAGGTCCCCCGACAGCAGCGCCGCGACCCGCGCGCTGTCGTTCGGCACGAAGCGGAACTCCACGGTCTCGAAGGCCGGGCGCTCGCCCCAGTAGGCGGGGTTGCGCGACAGCGTCACCCCCTGCCCCGGGGTCCATTCCCGCCAGCGGTAGGGCCCGGTGCCGATCGCCGCGCGCCCGCGGAAGTCCTCCGGCGACGCCCCCTCCGTCGCGCGCGCCGAGACGATGCCGAAGGTCGCGAGGTCGTAGGGGAGCCCCGGCGACGGCACCCGCGTGCGGATGAGGACGATGCCCGGCCCCTCGGCCTCCACCGCGGTCACCTCCCGCAGGTTCGACTTGTAGGTCTGCGGCGTCTCGGTCGCCATGTTGCGCTCGAAGGTGCGCGCGATGTCGGCGGCCGAGAGCGGCGAGCCGTCGTGGAAGGTCACGCCGTCGCGCAGCCGGAACTCCCAGGTCAGCGGGTCGCGCATCCGCCACGCGGTCGCGAGCCCCGGCATGGGCCGCAGCGCCTCGTCCTGCAGCAGCAGCGGCTCGTAGACGTGCAGCGTGACGTTGCGGTTGGGGGAGAAGGAGGAGGCCGGGTCCGCGGTGTCGATCGCCGCGCGAACGCCGATGCGAAGGCTCTGCGCCTCCCCCGGCCCGGTCCAGCCCAGGCAGGCGAGGGCGAGAAGGGCGGCGGACAGCGTCGTCGGCTTCATGACGGGAAGGCAAGCACGCGCCGTGCCGCCCCCACAAGCGGGCGTCGCCTAGCCGAGGCCGAGGAGCTCCCTCCGCATGTTCACCCGCGCCCGCGCGTCCAGCGCCTCCCGCGCCGGCGCCGTGTGGAAGAGCGGCGCGTCCGCGGACAGGGTCCGGCGCAGGAAGCCGGCGCGCCCCGTCCGATAGGCCGCCTCGCCCACCACCGGCACGAACTCGTCCGCGACGCCCCGCGCGTAGCGGTCGTACCCCGGCGGGTCGGCGCCGAGCACCGCCATGTCCATGTCGAGGAAGGCGGCGACGTCCCCCGCCCACCCCGGCGGCAGGTCCGGCGGCAGGCGGTGCCGCTCGGTGGCCAGGATCATCGCCTCCGCCACGTCCAGCACCTCCGTTGGGGCGAGCCCGCCCAGGGCGTCCCGCAGGAGGGCGGCGCTGCGGCGCTCGTTGTCCGTCGCGCCGGGGCGGTAGACGGCGTCGTGGAACCAGATCGCCAGCTCCGCCGCCTCCGGCCACCGGAAGGCGGCGCGGTCGAGGTCCAGCGCGGCGAGCAGCGCGTCGACGTGCGCCTGCCCGTGATAGCGCCGGTGCGGCTCCGCCATCCGGGCCCGAAGATCGGCCTCGACGGCGCCGTGCCGCGCGAACACGGCGCTACGGCACCAGCACGACGAGCAGCCAGGCCGCGAAGACGACGAGCAGCACGCAGCCCTGCAGCAGGTTCGTCGCCCGCCCCGACAGGGCGAGCATCCCCGTCACGAAGGTCAGGACCAGCAGCACCGTGTCGGCCGGGGAGATCCCGAGCTCCAGCGGCTGGCCGAGCCAGATCGCCAGCCCGGCGAGGATCGGCACCGACAGCCCGATCGTCGCGATCGCGCTGCCGAGCGCGAGGTTGAGGCTCGCCTGCAGCCGGTCGGCCAGCGCGGCGCGGAGCGCGGTCGCCGTCTCCGGCATGAGGACGATGGCGGCCACCACCACGCCCTCCACGGTCGACGGCAACCCCGCCGCGCCCACCGCCTCCCCGATCGCCGGCGCCACCGTCTTGGCGAGCAGCACCACGGCGACGAGGGCGAGGAGGAGCAGGCCGCCCGCGATCCCCGCCTCCCGCGCGCTCGGGCGCACGTCGATCGCCTCCAGCGCCTCCCCGGTGCCCTGGAGCAGGGCCTGGTCGTCGACCGGCACGAAGTATGCCTGGTGGAGCACCGTCTGCACGAGCACGAAGACGATCCAGAGCGCGAGGCAGAGCCCCGCCACCGTCGCCACCTGGGAGAGCGAATAGGCCGCCCCCGGCACCGTGCGGACATGGTTCGGCAGCACCAGCACGAGCGTCGCCATGGCCGCCACCACCGAGAGGAGGGCCGTCGCCCCTTCCGCGTTGAAGCCCGGCTCCCGGTGCCGCAGGGCCGCGAGCACGATGCAGAGTCCGGACAGGCCCGCGGCGACGAGCATCACCACCGCGTGGATCGTGTCGCGCACGAGGGTGGTGTTCGGCGGGTCGGCCGTGATCATGATGGAGGCGACGAGCGCCACCTCGATCACCGTGACCGCGAGCGCGAGGACAAGAGTGCCGAAGGGCTCCCCGACCCGGGCCGCCACCGTCTCCGCGTGGTGGACGGCGGCCCGGACCGCGAGGAGGAGGAGGAGGAAGACGGGAAGGGCGAGCCAGCCCGTGGCCGACAGGCCGACGGCCAGCGCGGCCCCGATGCCGGCGACGGAGGGCAGCCAGCCGTCCCAGCGGAGCGGATGATGGTGGATGGAGGACATGGAGCGTCTGTAACCACCGGTGCGGCCCCTGTCAGCCACGTCCGCACCGTCATCGCCCGAACCCCGCGCCCGAACCCCATGCCCGAACCCCATGCCCGATCCGGCCGCCGCCCGGGCCCGGAGCGGCCGCGTGGACACGCCGCGGCGTTCCGAACCATCCTGCACCGTGCTGAGACGCAGCCTCCTCGCCGCCCTCGCGGCCTCGTCCGCCGGCCCCGCGCTCGCGGCGGTGCCGCCCGACGTCGCCCGGCAACTGCCGCCCGACCACGGCGTGCTCGGCAGCGCCTCGATGCGGTTCGGCACCCCGGCCCGGATCGTCGTCGTCGTGGCGCTCGGCCGGGACGGGGAGGGCGACTGGCGGGGCGGTGATGCCCCGTCCCCCCCGAGGCCCCTGCTGATCTTCGCGAGGGGGCGGGACGGCGGCGTCGCCCCCATCGGCCGGAACGACACGGTCGTGCACCGGGCGGACGAGGGCGGCCAGTGCGATCCGTTCCTCGACGGCGGGGGCGTCATCGCCGTGCGCGGCGCCTTCTTCACCGTGCAGAACGGCGTGGCCTGCGGCCGGCACTGGACGGACTACGTCACCTTCCGCTTCGACGACGCCCGCGGCGGCTTCGTCTTCGACAACGAGCGGGTGGAGGCCTGGACGCTCAACCCGAGCAACGCCCCCGACGCGGAGGCGCTGGTGCGCGCCGGCCCGCAACGGATCCGTCGCGGCGACCCCCGGCGCCCCATCCGATTCGACGACTGGCGCCCGCGCCGGTAGGGGCCCGCGACACCGGCGCGGGCGCCGGCGCACGCCGCGCCACCACCCGGCCGCGGCCCCGCGAACGACGCGCCGGCCCGTTCACCGGAGCCCGTCCCGACCGGACGGGGTCGCGGGTGGCCCCGCTCAGCCCTCAGTCACTTCGGTCCTCGCGCGGCGCGGGCGCCTCGTCCTGCGGCTCGGCCGACTGGGCGCGGGCCGCCTTCTGCTCCTGCCGCTTCAACTCCTTCGCCTGGGCCTTCGCGGCCTTGTCACGGTCCCGTTGCTGCCGGTCCTGGCTGTAGTTCGGCTTCCGCAAGCTGCTCTCCTGGCTCGTCGGCCACCCGTTCCGTCGGAATGGCATCGTGCGGCGCTGGGCCCCCGTCTCCGAAGCGCCTCGATGGCAAGGCGCGGAGGCCGATCGCCGCGGGAGGGATCAGGGTAGCGCGGCCCGGGCGCGGAGGCCATCACCCCCTCCCCCTCATCGAACCAGCCGGCCTTCGCCGCGCCCGGGACGTCGAAGGCGGTCCCGAAACGTTCGAGTCCCGGGATCGGCGCCGCCGAAGCGTCGAGACTCCCATTATCGGCGCCGCGGATCCACGGATGGAGAGGTCATGCTCGACCACGGCAGGATGCTGCGGCGCCAGAAGGTGCTGGCCGACTTCGGCGAGTTCACCCTCGTCTGCGACGATCTGGACCAGGTTCTGACGGCGGCCTGCCGGCTCGTCGCGGCAGCGCTCGACACCTCCCGGGCCAAGGTGCTGGAGATCCAGCCCGGCGGGCAGGGACTCCTCGTCCGCGCCGGCGTGGGCTGGGCCCCCGACGTCGTCGGACGGCTCATCCTGCCCATGGAGGAGCACTCCTCCGAGACCTACTCCATCCGGGTCGGCAGGCCCGTCATCACCCGGGACATCGAGGAGGAGAGCCGCTTCGAGGTTCCCGCCTTCATGCGCGACGCGGGGGTGACCGCCTTCGTCAACGTTCCCATACGGCTCCCCGGCGGCAAGGCCTACGGCCTGCTCCAGGTCGACGACACGGCGCGGCACGACTTCGGCGAGGAGGATGCGGAGTTCCTCCGCACCTACACCACGATCCTCGGGCCGGTGATCGATCGGCTGCTCAAGCTCCGGGACCTTCGCGCCTCCGAGGAGCGATTTCGCCTCACCGTCGAGGAGGCCCGGGACTACGCGATCCTCGTGACGGAGCCGCAGGGCCGGATCACGGACTGGCTGCCCGGGGCGGCCGCCGTCCTCGGCTGGTCGGCCGAGGAGGCCGTCGGGCAGCCGTGCTCCATGCTCTTCACGCCCGAGGACCGGGAGCGGGGCGAGCATGCCGAGGAGCTTCGACTGGCAGGGGAGACAGGGTTCTCGCCGAACATCCGCGAACATCTGCGCAAGGACGGCTCGCGGGTGTTCATCGAGGGTTCGGTGCGGGCCCTGCACGACGCGGCCGGCACCCTCACCGGCTTCCTCAAGATCGGCCGGGACGTCACGGAGCGTCGCGCCGCCGAGACGCGGCTGCGCGAGAGCGAGGCGCGGCTTCGGACGCTGATGGAGGGCGTGCCGCAGCTGTTCTGGCGCTCGGCCGACGAAGGCCGATGGACCTGGGCCTCGCCGCAATGGCTGGACTACACGGGCCAGACCCAGGAGGAGAGCCGCGACCGCGGCTGGCTGAGCGCCGTGCATCCCGGCGATCGGGACGCGGCGATGCGGGCCTGGCACGAGGCGTTCCTCGGGGGGCGGCTCAATGTCGAGTACCGGGTGCGGAACGCCGCCGACGGCACGTGGCGCTGGCACCAGACCCGCTCCGTCCCGGTGCGTGCCGGATCGACCCCTGCGCAGCCGGATGGGCACATCGTCGAGTGGCTCGGCACGACGACGGACATCGAGGAGCTCAAGCGCCTTCAGGACGCGCAGGGCGTGCTGGTGGCGGAGCTGCAGCACCGCACCCGCAACCTGCTGGCGGTGGTCCGCACCCTGTCGCGCAAGAGCGTGCCGCCATCGCCCGGGCGGGACGAGTACGACGCGCGGCTCGGTGCCCTCGGCCGGGTGCAGGGCTTCCTCGCCCAGAGGGGGACCTACGCCGCGTCGCTGCGCGACATCGTGGAGGAGGAACTGCGGGCCACCGGAAGCGAGGCCTCGGCACGGGTGACGGTGGACGGCCCATCCATCGAGCTGCCGGGCGGGGGCATGCAGCCCGTCGCCCTGGCGCTGCACGAGCTCGCGACCAACGCGGTGAAGTACGGCGCCCTGGCCGAAACGAACCCCGAGGGGCGGTTGTCGGTCACCTGGCACGTCGAGATGCGAGGGGCCGGAGCAAGCCTGCTCCTGTTCTGGCACGAGAGCGGCGTGGCCATGCGGGCCGGCCCTCCCGACCGTCGGGGCTACGGCAGCGAGCTGATCACGCGGGCCCTGCCCTACCAGCTCAAGGCCGAGACGCGGCTGGAGTTCACGTCCGACGGGGTGCGCTGCCGGATGGCCTTGCCGGCGGGCACGTTCAGGGCGATGGAACGGGAAGCTCCGTGAGCGGGGGCGAGGGTGGGATCGGGTGGCCGGCGCGCCCCCGGGCCGACTCCCCGGCGCGCGCGCGATCATCGCCCCGACGGCCTCGTCGCCCCGCCGCGCGGTGCGTCCGCCATGCCGCCCGCAGCTTCGAGGGGTGGGGCCGGTCGCGCTCCGGGAGGGGACCGCGTCCGCCCGGAGGGTCCGCGTCACCCCTCCATCCCCGCGGGGAGGACGGTGGTCGACCATGGAGGATCCATCCGCTCCATCCGGGTGGAGGCCTTGATGGCACTCCGTGCGTGCCGGAGGACGCCGATCCACGTCGAGAGCGGTGATCCGGCAACGACTTCGCTGGTGCGCCCGCTGGGGCTCGAACCCAGGACCCCAAGATTAAAAGTCTCGTGCTCTGCCAGCTGAGCTACAGGCGCGTCGGGCCCGACCTTTGAGAGGCCGGGCCGCTTCCGTCAAGCCGGATCAGGCGACCCCGGCCGGCCGCATCCGGACGATGCGGTCCGGGTTCTGCACCGTGCCGCTGCCGCCGGCGCCGCGCTTGATCTTGTCCACGTGCTCCATGCCCGACGTCACCCGGCCCCAGATCGTGTACTGGCCGTCCAGGCTCGGGTAGGGCCCGAACATGATGAAGAACTGGCTGTTCGCCGAGTTCGGGTTGCCGGTGCGCGCCATGCCGCAGGTGCCGCGCAGGAAGCGGGCGCGGGCGGGGGGCGTGAACTCGGCGGCCAGGTCGGGCATCGGGCTGCCGCCCGTGCCGGTGCCGGTCGGGTCGCCGCCCTGGGCCATGAAGCCCTCGATCACGCGGTGGAACGGCGTGTTGTCGTAGAACCCCTGGGAGGCGAGCGCCTTGATCCGCTCGCAGTGCTTCGGCGCGAGGTCGGTGCGGAGCTCGATCACCACCCGCCCGTCCTTCAGGTCGAGGTTGATGATGTTCTCGTTCCCGGCGGGCGCGGGCGCCGCGCCCTGGGCCTCGGCCTCGTTGTTGGTGGCGTCGCTCATCATGGCTCCCGTGGCGGTCGCGATCGAGGTGGTCAGAAGGGTCCGGCGCCGCATGGCGTGGGTTGCTCCCGGCTGTGGGCGTCGCCCCCGGGCCGTCAGGGCCCGGGGCGGACGCGGGCGAGCACGCGCTCGCGCGTCAATTGGGGCACGAAGGACGAAATGTCTCCCCCCATCCGCGCGATCTCGCGCACGAGGCTCGACGCGATGAACGACGTCCCCTCCCCCGCGAGGAGGAAGACGGTCTCCACCTCCGGCGCCAGCCGGTGGTTCATGCCCGCCATCCCGGCCTCGTAGTCGAAGTCCGTCACGTTCCGCAGGCCGCGCAGCAGCACCGTCGCCCCCTGGGCGCGGGCGAACTCCACCACCAGCCCGGAGAACGGCACCGCCTCGATCCGCGCGCCCGTCTCCCGCGCGATGCCGGCCGTCTCGGCGAGGACGAGCTCGACCCGCTCCTCCAGCGCCAGGAGCGGCCCCTTGCCGGCGCTGCGGGCGACGCCGATCACCAGACGGTCCACCAGCCGCGCCCCGCGCCCGATCACGTCCAGATGGCCGTTCGTGACCGGGTCGAAGGTGCCGGGATACACCCCGACCCGCTCAGGCATCCGCCGCCTCGGCCTCCACCGTCACGCCGTCGTCCACCACGACGAAGCAGGAGGTGACCTCCTCCCCCTTGTCGAGGCGGAACAGCGTCACGCCGGCGGCCGGGCGGCCCATGACGCGCACCTGGTCGCAGGGCATCCGGATCAGCCGCCCCTTGTCGGTCACGAGCATCACGTCGTCGCCCGGGCGCACCGGGAACGTCGCCACCACCGCGTGGCCCTTGCTGCGGCCGAGCGGGATGCTGCCGATCCCCTGCCCGCCCCGGCCGGACCGCCGGTACTCGTAGGCGGAGGACCGCTTGCCGTACCCCGTGTCGGTGACGACGAGAAGGATCTCCTCCGCCTCCGTCAGCGCCTCCGCCCGCTCGTCGCTCAGCGCCACCTCCTCGACGGTCTCGGCGCCCTCCTCGGAGGCGACGACCGCCTCGGCGGCCTCGCTCGCCTCCGCCGCCTCCTCCGCCGTCGCCTCGCCCACCGCGCGGCGGCGCGCGGCCGAGAGCCTGAGGTAGGCCGCCCGCTCCCCCGGCGTCGCCGGCACGTTGCGGAGCACCGAGAGCGCGATCACCGCGTCCCCCTTGCCCACCAGCCGGATGCCGCGCACGCCGGTCGAGTCGCGCCCGGCGAAAACGCGCAGCACCCCCTCCTCCGCGGTGAAGCGGATGGCGCGGCCGAGCCGGGTGGAGAGAAGGATGTCGTCCCCCTCCCGGCAGGTCTGCACGCCCACGAGGCTGTCGCCCTCGTCCAGCTTCATCGCGATGAGGCCGGCGGCGCGGACGTTGCGGAAGTCCGACAGCCGGTTGCGGCGGACGTTGCCCGACACGGTGGCGAAGACGAGGTGCAGGTTCTCCCAGAGCGTCTCGTCCTGCGGCAGCGGCAGCACCGCCGTCACGGTCTCCCCGTCCTGCAGCTGGAGGAGCTGGCGCAGCGAGCGCCCGCGCGCCGTCGGCCCGGCCTCCGGCAGGCGCCACACCTTCTCGCGGAACGCCATCCCGCGGGAGGTGAAGAACAGCACGTGCTGGTGCGTGTGCGCGTTGAAGGAGCGGATGATGACGTCGTCCTCGCGACGCCCGGCGGCGCTGCGGCCGCGGCCGCCGCGGTTCTGGGCGCGGAAGGTCTCGAGCGGCGTGCGCTTGACGTAGCCGTCGCGGGTCAGCGTCACGACCATCAGCCCGGGCTCGATGAGGCTCTCGTCGTCCTGGTCGGCCAGCCCGTCCACGATCCGCGTCAGGCGCGGGGAGGCGATCTGCGCCCGCACCTCCGCTAGCTCCTGGGCCATCAGCTCCAGCCGCCGGGGGCGGGAGGAGAGGATCTCCAGCAGCTCGCGGATGGTGACCGCGATCTCGTCCAGCTCCGCCTGGATCTTGTCCCGCTCCAGCCCGGTCAGGCGGCGCAGGGTGAGCTCGAGGATGCCGCGCGCCTGCGCCTCGGTCAGGCGCACCGTGTCCTCGTGCACGACGTTGCCGGCGTCGTCGACGAGGGCGAGCAGCGTGCCGATGTCGCCCGCCGGCCAGTCCTTCGCCATCAGCGCCTCCCGCGCCGCCGCGGCGTCGGGACTGGCCCGGATGATGCGGATGACCTCGTCGATGTTGGCCACCGCCAGCGCCAGGCCGATGAGGATGTGCCCGCGATCCCGCGCCTTGTTCAGCCGGAACCGGCTGCGCCGGGTGATCACCTCCTCGCGGAAGCGGATGAAGACCGACAGCGCGTCCCGCAGCCCCATCTGCCGCGGCGTGCCGTCGTCGAGCGCGAGGAAGTTCACCGCGAAGGAGGTCTGGAGGTTGGTGAAGCGGTAGAGCTGGTTCAGCACCACCTCCGCCGTCGCGTCCTTCTTCACCTCGATCACGATCCGCATCCCGTCGCGGTCGCTCTCGTCCCGCAGGTCGGAGATGCCCTCCACCTGCTTGGCGCGCGCGAGGTCGGCGATCCGCTCGATCAGCGTCGCCTTGTTCACCTGGTACGGGACCTCGGTGACGATGATGGCGTTGCGCCCGCCGCGCATCTCCTCGATCTCGCAGCGCGCCCGCACGGGGATGGAGCCGCGCCCAGTCTCGAAGGCGGAACGGATGCCGGCCCGCCCGAGGATGAGGCCGCCGGTCGGGAAGTCCGGCCCCGGCATGATCCCCATCAGCTCCTCG
>Ga0325401_1004036_pt1 | contig 13705 bp, 8 predicted proteins | sample PopdelMetagenome_FD_205666 | JGI IMG/M metagenome (GOLD analysis project Ga0325401, IMG submission 205666) | Populus deltoides microbial communities from Bellville, Georgia, United States - Xylem-PdKOR-R2 | ecosystem: Host-associated > Plants > Phyllosphere > Stem > Wood/Secondary xylem | place...
TTGTAGATGTAGAATTAACTAGAGTTAAGATACTTCGGTTAGTAGCTAGCTAGGGTTAATATTGAGAAAAGAGAGAGCAGTGGAGTATGGAGGGTGGAAAAGAATAAAAATGCGATAAAGAGGGGGGGGGTGGTGGTGGTGGTGGTTAGGGAGTGGCCAAGAAAAGGTTGACGAATGGAGGGTGAAGAGAAAACAGGTGTTGCAAAAGCTCTGATTACTGCGTGAGAAATCAATGGGGTTTTTTGGACTCCGTCTTTCTATGTACAAAAAAACAACGCCCCCTTCTCTCTCTTCTTTCTCAAACACAGGACTAGTCGTTTTTTTGAATTTTAAAGAGGGAGACACTACATAGGTGTCTTGGTTTCATTGCGCGCCAATTCCAGGGCTTCTTGGAGCTATTTGTGTCTTGGGTGTTATGCTCGTACCAGAAACCACTGTGCGAGTGTAAGAAGAATATTTACAAGGGGAGCATCAACACCAGATTTTTTTTTTTAAATCAAAGAAACATACGCACACATGCAAACGAGGGAAATTTGACCAAATATTGATATGATTTGTAAAATTTGATCAAATCAAATCAAATACTATACTGTTTATTACCAAGAAGATCATGATTTAGCGTCGTTTGAACTCAATCAGTATTTTAGAAGAACTTAAATTTTTTTATTTAAAATTAATTATTTTTATATTTTAAAATTGTTTTTATGTGTTGATATCAAAAAAAAATTTTTAAAAATAAAAAAAATATTATTTTGATAAATTTTTAAACAAAAAATACCTTTAAAAACAACTGTTACCACAGTATACATCTCCTTTTCCTAAAAATTAGTTGGGATTGTAGTTTTTTTGTTTTTTAAAAAAAGAAGAAGAAAGCTACACTACTTGTATCAAATAATAACAATAATATACAAATGATAAAAGATTTGTTTGGTTTTATATTTTAAAAATATTTTTTTAAAAAATAATTTTTTTAATTAATTTTTTAAAATAATTTTAAATTATTTTAATATATTCATATCAAAAATAATTTTTAAAAAATAAAAAAATATATTATTTTAATATATTTTTAAATAAAAAATATTTTAAAAATAATTACAATCACACTCCCTAATCAGATGCAGCAAAAACACCATCCACCGGTGTTTCTTTTTGCCCTTTTCATTGTCTTGATGATAACCAGCAAAAGTTTTGGATTCCATAACGTCTGAAAATCAGCCACGTGCTCACCATGCAAAGATGCATATATATATATATATATATATATATATATATATATATATATATGATGTCATACTAAAGGAGCTAGAATCAATCACATACCGCACACGAAAGCAATTAATAAATATTTGGAATAACGCAATCAAAGCATCTAATTTCAGAAGTATTTTTTAATCAGAAACAAATTTTTGTCAAAGATTCCATTAGAAAGTATAAATTCTTAAACTAGAAAATAATAATTATTAAAAGAAAATTTTTGTAATTACAAGTGAAAATTCTCAGCAAATGGATGAGAAACCTTACATAAATTAAAGAATAAATTTGTGCGTGCAAATATTAATGATGGGGCACACCCGCGCTTAATAACAAATTTATAACTAAAGAATAATAAAAATTAGAGAAATTTTATTATGAGTAGTTATTATGAGTGGTGGTGAAAGTTTTTTGGTACGGAATCTAAACAAAATTAATGATAAAACTTTTATATGCGTGAAAAATACCGACAAATAGGGATATAAAAGAAAACATAAATGAGTGACATTTTCATGAATAAAAACAAAATCTCCTCTCCCTTTTTAAGCTTGAATTGATGGTTTGGAGGAGGAACAAAGCTCGGGTTTTTTTTTTCTTCTTCTTCTTAATTTTCTTCGAAATCTCTCATTCGTGGTGGCATGGAGATTGAAACCTAAGTGAGTTCTACTAATGAAAACCCAAACAAATTAGAAAAGAAACTTAAGAGAAAGAGAGGGAGCGAAGTTGGAAGTTTGTTCGCCTAGAGGAAAAAAGTGATTATATTGATTTTGGGTTAATTAGTAAGGTAAGATATTCTTTTACCATTAATTCCATTTTTTCTCTTGTTTTGCTTAGGGATTGAAAATCCTCAAATTTAGAAGGTTTATGATATTTTTGTATTGAAATGTTGATTTGGGATGATTTTATTGATGTTAAGTTATGAAAATAATGTGGGAATGGTTTAATTTGGCTAATTAACACCTAGAAAAAAAACCCTAAATCTTTGAAGTTTTTAGGGTTTTTGTGAATTTGAAAGAGAAACAGAAAATTGTTTAAATTCATTAGTGATGATGATGTGGTTTGCATGTTTGTCGTGGTTCATTAAAAGTATACTTAGGTTTTTTTGGTTTTGACATTTCAATGATATTAAAGAATGATTGAGGTTGGTGTTGAATATTTCAATAGGGATTTCTGAGAGTTTTTTTTGTTACATGATGGAATTGTAAAAAATGGCCAAATTGGATGGATTGTTGGCATTTTGAATAATGTTTTTTTTAAAAAAAAAAAACTTGATTGGTATGATGATGTTGGCGTGTATAATAAATTATTTGGTATTGGTTATGGTTATGAATTATGGGAAAAAAAGTATAGAAGTTAGTGGAATTATGTAAGTTTTGATGTTCTAATGATGTTAAGGTTGCTTAAACTTGATCATGATAATTGTAAATTAGTTTTTGAAGGCGTGAACATTGATTTGTTATGTTTTAGGAAAGTTATGTATGCATGTGTTTATGTAATGGATGGGTTAGTTAAATGCACATTATCTGTTTGAGAAAATATGAAAATGATTGTAAATCTAATTATGATAAATAAGAAATGATTGTTATGTTTTGGAGAAATTGAGTAATTGAAAATCAATTATGGTGATGAAAACTCTATAGTAGCTAGCCATATGGGAAATTTTAGAAGATTTGAAAAATGTGATTAAATTATATTAGTTTTAGATGTCCTAATGGTATAGGAATGCTTAAACTTGTAATTTATTGCATGATTGCATACTTATAAAAATATTTTTTTTAATAAAGGGATGTTGAATCCTAGGTTTGTTGTAGTTGATATGTTTATTGACTAAATATTTGGTTAATTAGTGTTTGAGAATTTATAAAGTGAGAAACAATTGAAGAAATTTGATCATCCAAAGATTTTTACTTAGAAGTGGCTGAAATTTAGTTTTGAGAATTTTGAATAATTGACATTGATTTTTGGTTAACTTATGTAGTTATGATTTTTCATGTTTGATTTTGAGTGTGAATGGTGTACGGTTGATTATTATGTGTGTAGCTATGAGAAATAAGAAATGAAATTATATAAGTGTGAAAATTTTGCATGTTGAATATATTTGACTGTTTGAGCATTGGGTTGGAATTGTAAAAGTATGAAATTTCTATGTTAAAATCTTAAATTAATAATTTGAATATTAATTATTGGTTTGTGATGTATTGGACATTAAATTAAAACTTGAAAATATAAAAGTTCTATGTGAGGAATATTTTGATGGCATGAATACTTATAAATCATAATATTGATTGATGTTTGTAATGTGTTTGGATATTAATTGGAATATTGAGATGAATGAAGATTTTTATGATTGAGTTTTAATTGGTAGTACGAATATTAAATAATGGTTGTTATGAGTATAGAAATTTAATGAAATCATAGAATTATGGAAACTTCAAGGTTGGAATTTTAATTGGATTAATGAGCATTCATCAAATAGTTATGATACATTTGGACTCAAAGTAGTAATACAGAGATGCGAAATTGTCTTCTTGAATGTGAAATTGATAATTATGTGTCGGGCTAAATTGAAAATTAAACAAATAATTAGAAGTATATTTAGTTAAACGAAAATTAATTGTTATTATTTTGGGAGTTGTAAAAGCAGTGTTCGAAGTGGGACTCAACTTCTTAAGAGTATGTAAAGTAGGAGCTCAAGGTAAAGGTCACTTAATTGCCTCTTTAATTATTTAAAATACTTTAGTAATGGTAGAATGCAATGAAAATCATATATATGTTGTATAATTATACATCATGAAAAATTATGCTTACCAAGTTGAAAAGTAATATGTAAAATTGTATTCAATCATAATGATGATAATCAATATGTAATATATTTGACTTCAATAATAGTAATCAATACGTAATTGTGATCGATCATAATAGCGATAACTAATATTTAAATTATAATTGACCATAATGACAACAACCAATATGTAATTGTATTCAACTACAATGGCCGTAACCAATATATATAATTGTGATTTATCATAATGATGGTAACCAATATGTAAATTGAAACAAAAAAAAATAAATTGTAAATTGACCATAAAGATGGACCTTATGCTTTAAAACTTTAATTCGACTGCATGAGAGGGGGCTATTGTTGAAAATGATATAAAGCTAGTCATTTGAATATGTGCTATAAAATTCAAATGAAGCTAGTCATTTGGATAGGAGCTATAAAATTCAAATGATTTCAGTAATTTGGATGGAGGCTATAAAACTTAAATGAAGCCAACCATTTGAAAAGGGGCTATAATATGAAATTAAATCAACTATTTAGACATGGGCTATTGATTAAAATGAGATGAGCTAGCCGCATAAGCAGGGTCCATAGATTAGAAAGTATTTAGTTGGTCACATGAATGGGGATTGTGGATTTTAAAAGAATTAATTGAATATTTATTTTTGAATTGATGGGTAATGTTAATGTGCTGAAGATGGTATGAAAAATGTTTTGAATCAATGAATGACAAAACAGAGTTAAGAATGACATTATAATTGTTTTGAAATGGTTAATGGTATTACGAAGCCAAAGATGATGAAATATTCTTATTAAATAAATATATAGATGACCCATAAATAGACCTAAAGTTTGATGAGATTGAAAAATAATATATAAAGCATATAGGGATTGAAAAATAACATGGATAAACCTTAAAAGGTCATAAAGTATATTGAGATTAAAGAATAATATAGATGAGCCATAACTGGTATAATAAATGATGAGATTGAAGATTAATATTGATTTTCCATTAATGACACTATAGGAGTCAAAATGAGTTCACGAAATTAGAGAGCTGAATTTGATATAATAGGCGTTGAGGTGAACTAATGAAATTAGTTTAAAAAAAATGATGAAATTGGCATTGAAATGAATGAACACAAATGGTGAACGAAACTACTATCCACAAATGTTAAGGGTGTTATCTGGTTTGATGAAATCAAAGTATAACTTATGGGTATAGTAGAGGGTAATGAATTCTAAATGGATTCGGACTATGAATTAAGAGCATTTCTGATGATTTTATAAAGTGTGTTTAATTAAAATACAAAAAAAAATAATTATGTTACTATAAACACGATTAATTTAAAATATATATCATGAATGTTTTAGAATAGCTAGGATTAACCCATAGAGTCCTGATTCACCTTACTAGGATGGATCCACTTTAATTAATAGACAAACTAATGGTTAGAAAAACATAAGAACCTTAGTAATAATCAAACAAATAAACAATATGACTCACCTTAGATAAGGTATATTAAGGGTGATATTGTATTTTCTATACACAACCATTTCTCTTATCTAGACTCTTAAAATCAGTTAAGGTTTCTAATGACCAAAATATTAGATAGCACCTCTAAACCTTTTTTAAAATCATAAAAAGGACAAGAACTTTTTGTTCTTTCCACACACCCTAAAATATGATCCAGAATGATGATTGTTATGATGTTGTACATGTAAGATAGATAAAAAGAAATATGTGAATTGTAAATCGACCACAATAGTGGACCTTATACAATGTTGTAATTCTCTATGTGTTATTGTTTAAAATGAAATGAAATTAGTTGTTCAGATGAAGGTTAAAATTCAAATGAAGCCAATCATTTGGGCAAGGGCTATACAAATTCAATGAAGATAGTTGCTTAGATAGAAGGTATAATATGAAATTAAACTAGTCATTTGGATGAGGGTTATTGATTAAAATGAGATGAGTCTGATGAGTCCGATGTATGAGTAGGACTATGGATTGAAAAATATTTAGTTAGTTTCATAAGTGAAGGTTATGGATTTGAAAGAATTAAGTGAATATTTATTTTGAATTGATATGTTATGTTGATGTGCCAAAAGTGGTATGAAATATTTTTTAAAATCAATAAAAGGCAAAACAAAGCTAAGAATGGCATGATACCTGGTTTGAAATGGTTAATGGTATTAAAAAGCCAAAAATGATGAAATACTCATATTAAACAAATATATGAATTAGCCATAAATGAACTTAAAGTATGATGAGATTGAAGAATAATATGGATGAGCTATAAATAGTTATAAAGCATATGGAGATTGAAAAATAATATGGATAAGTCATAAAAGGGCATAAAGTATGTTGAGATCAAAAAATGAAATAAATGAGCCACAATTAGTATAATAGATAATGATATTGGAGATTGTTATAAATGACATCATATGAGTTGATGAATGTTTTGAGATGGATTAAGAAATATATTTTTTTTTATCAAGGAATTATTGTGGGTATGATGATGACAGTTCAATAAGTATAATGAATAAAAGAAGAATTCACTAATTGTTGAAGAGAATGTATTAAATAGAAAATTCGACATATAATTGTTATGCTTAGAATTGTGTGAAAGATGTGATGTTTGCTTGTATGGTTTGGAAAATATTAGTAACCATGATGGTGTAATTATTTATTTTAATTTTGTGATTTTATGTTTTTTACATGTACCTTCCCTTGAAGGTCTCATTCTTCAAGAAAGTGCTATTAAGATATCTAACCTTTTTGTAATGTATGATGAAAAATTTGAAAAAAAAAATTATATGCATGTAATTATCAAGAAAGTATTGCAACCTTACAAATTTACTATTTGTATGTATAATTGTGTATCATTGTACTTGTGGATTTAATTGATAAATGGTAAAATTGAGATATCCTTTATGGTATTGTATAAAAAAAATACCTATTTTTCATGTATACGATAATTAAAAATATGAAAATTGCATTTAAAAGTTTGTGTCATTACATAAACATACATAAAACATATTTAAAACATATGTTTAGTAAAGCAGTTATATCCTAATTAGATAGTTAATAGGACTAGAAAACATATTTGTTTCATACATTCCTAGAATAGCATCAAAGTCTCATTTATAATGCAATTGGATCATATAGAATGTGGTATAGGATGATGATACAAGTGTGGGGGATATGGAGAGAAATTCATAGTAACCCGTATGGTTCTAGAATGCCATAAATTTTATTAAATTATTAAATTTAATTTTAAAGATAAAAATAAAAGTGAATTTATAAGACAATTTACCATATGTCACACATCATCTGCATATGGAATCAAGTCACCAATATGCTTGGCTGTGGAGCCTAGAACTTTTTGTTTTGTTTTTTGTTGTTGGAAGCAAACAACCTTTTGCTTAATAAATTCTATATTTGTACATAAATGTCTCTAAAGAGATTATCAAACTTGTGCTTTGACCACACCTCAACATCCTTCAATTTAGCTTTTTTAATGGCAAATGTATGAAAGTCATACCAAAACTACACAACCCATATCATAAAAAAATAACATCAAGCTTATGGAATTGTAATCCTACTTTGAAAAGCATTCACACATTAGTTAGATTTTGTTTACGTAGTAGCACAATACTTATTCCATAATTTTTTAACTATTGTTGCATCCATTGGCCTCGAACAAAATTGATCTCAAATCAATTTTAAACGAGTTAATTATGTTTGTCAATAATTAGATTATGGAACCTCACATTTTATTATTTTTATTTCAAATTTCTCAAACCATGCATTAAACAATATCATCCATTAAGGATTCGTTTTGAGTTGTTTCCATTTAAATAACAAATACTCAAAAGATGAATATATTTGTGCAATTATAAAATGTATAAGCATTTTAATAGATCCTTACTTGTTCTTTTCAACATCCCAGTCAACTATTTTCTTTTCTTTGACCAAATCAATTTGTGATGGTATGTTAGATCTATCTTCTAAATTATATGATGTGTTTACCATATTTATGTCAAGAACGAGTTTCTTTTCACACTCATTCTTTAAGTCAATTATATAATTTATAGGTTGTATATATATAGGACTGCAAGTTGTAAGAATTTTTAAGGAGTTGAGGCTAATAATTTGAGACAAAATTGCAGTGCAAATGTTATTTATGCTCATAAAAGTGAATAATATAACATTAAAGAATAAGATGTTGTTGAAAGAAAAAGCTAGCAATAGTAATATATTTGATCCTTCCAAGATGTTATACAATGTGACGAGTAAATTCAATGTTGGTGATAAGGGAAAGACAATTTAGATGTTTCAACAATCACTTGTTATACAAAATGTTGCTAAACCTAATAGAACTTTAAAAAGATAAGATGAAATAAACAAGCCAAGCAATCCCGACGCAAAACTAATTGTGAGAAAGCGCTTTACATATGGAGAGTTAGGGCATCATTCCAATGATTATAGAAGACATAAATCGGTTAACTTGATCGAAGGGCGGTGCAAGTAAGAAAATCTTAAAAACAAAGGGTAGTTTGTGCAAACCTGATAGAAAGGAGAGGAAGATTTGTATAAGTACGATGACGAGAGTCATACCTATGGGATTAGAAATATAATGTTAACACCAAAGGTTATCGAGGAGTTGTAGTGGCATAAGTTAATTTGTACTTGATATACTATAAAGAATAACATGTTTGACTTGATTATTGATAGTCATAGTTGTAAAAAATATTATAAGCAAACATGTTGATAAATTAAAATTTTCATTGGAATCACATCTTGAACCATACAAGATTAGGTAGATTAAGACAATAGGTGAAATAAAGGTAACACAACATTATATAGAGCCTTTTTCCTATATGGATAAGATATAAAATGACATAGTAGATATGTATGTATGCAATCTGATATTTGATAAACCTTGGCAATATGATGTACATGTCAGATACTTGGATCGAAATAATTGCATAAGATTATTAAAGATGGTGTAAATTGTACGATTATACCTTTGAAATGAAGACCCTGTTCTAACCTTCTAAAGCTTCTAAATATGGTGTAAATTATTCGCTTATAACAAAAAATACAACCAAATATATAAGGATCAGAAAAGTTTAAGCCTTGATTATAAAGGCACTAATTGATGAGAAGGAAGAAGAGAAGACGATTGACGTACTTAATATCATTAAAACTTTTCTTACTAAATTTAAGGAGATCTTGTTAAAAGAGTTGCTAGATACATTGCCATCAATATAAGACATTCAATATTAGATTGATTTGGTGTCAAGAGTTAGGCTTTCAAATATTTCATACTACAAAGAATTATAATAAGTATTTTAGCAAGTAATGGAGGAATCGTCAGAATTTGTCTATTGATGATTTTCATATTCATTATGGGTTCTTGATACGAGGTAATCTAGATTCTTCATTATAAGCGAAGATGAATTTAGATTTGCATGAAAGAGGCTTAAATGGTCACTTAGAACAAGATAAGACAATTGCTTTTATCAATGAGAGGTATGATTAGTCTTAATTAAAATAAGATATTGATATGTTTATAAAAAAAATGTTATACTTGTCGAACTACCGAAAAGCAAGCACAAAACTTAGGTTTATATATGCCTTTACCTATTCTAAAAACATATGAGAGGACTTATCTATGAATTTTGTATTTGTTGTATAAGATGAGTTCTTAAAGATGATGTACTTTATTTCGAGAGGTGGGTCATTTGCACAGCATGTCAAATATCGTTACTTTCGATCAAGACAACAAGTTTCTTAGTCATTTTTTATGGACATTATAGAGAATATATGATTTATCTTGGAATTTAGTATCACAACATATTTATAAACAGATAGGAAAATAGAATCATTAAATTGGATACTTGACAATTGATTCATAGTATCTATGGCGACAATATGAAGTAATGGGGTATTGTACTTGCATAAATAGAATTCATATACAATAGTGTTAAACACAATACAACATGCAAAACATAATTCAAAATTATATAAATGCAGTGTCATTAGCATATTCTTGATCTTGTAGCAATTCAAAAAGGTGTTGGTTATAATACTATTGCCGGTAAGATGTTTACAGATGCAAGCTATATAGGTTGAGGTGATACAAAGTTTCAACAAACCATTTTCAAGTACAATGAGGTTATATAGAAGAACTGCCATGCTAAACTATTTAGGAAAAGAGATAAGGTGATGTTATTTCTACACAAGGAGAGGTTTTCGGTAAGGACGCATAACAAGCTGCAACAAAAAAAATATGGCCTATATAATATTATAAAATAAATACATGGCAATGCCTATATTGTTAATATGCCAGATAATTAGGGGTTTTGTAAGATTTTTAATGTTTTTAACATTCATCTATATATTGTGATGATGAACAATTATATCCAGATTTGAATGTTGATATGATATCACCATAACTTTTGATAAGATAATTTGATTAAGCTTTTTAGGACATTCTATAAGCCCTGATGTTTATAGTGGTCATCTTGCTTGTGCTAGCTGATTATGTATCTAAATTTAGCATAGAAGATGTTTTTTTTTTAAATTTTCTTTATTTTCCAAGTTATTTTTTAGATTTCTTTCTTATTTTTTCTAGTTGTTATGAGATTTTTTTTCTTTCTAGTAAGGTCAATTTAGTTATTATTTAAACATCCCTGCATATTATTTTGAGAATAGTTTTGTGAATAATTTGGATTTCATAATACATTAAACAATAATTTAGAAATTGAAAAATCTTGATTTTATCACTTATGTTATATGTTGCGTCAATTGAGTGTAACATTATACTAAGGCATTGTTTCAAAAAACAAAATTATTGTTTAAAATTATTATTTTTTATGCGTGTGTAGATAATTTTGATATATTGATATTAGAAATAAATTTTTTAAAATAAAAAAAATATTATTTTAATATAATTTTTTAAATATATTATACAATACTCTAAATGGTGTGAGGGAATTACTGTTTTCCCACACACAAAGCACTATGGATTACAACAGTAATCCACGGTGCTTTCCTCCTTTTTTTGGCTAACTTTTCCCTTTGTTTTTTTTCTTTTTTTTCAATTTTTTTTTCAAAATTACTTTTTTTTTCAACTTTCCTATTTTTTTTTTCCAAAATTATTTTTGTTTATTTTACTTTTTAAATATTAACTTGGTTAAAATTTTTGTTTTGTAATTTTTTTCTTTAAAATATTGTGGATTGCTGCAATGTTTTTCCATATAGTTTTTCTATTTTATTTCTTTATTTTTCAAAATTATATCTATCGATTTGTTTTTTTAATATTGAGCTAATTGAGATTTAGTTTTGTAATTTTTTTCTTTAAAACATTAGTGATTGCTACAATGTTTCCCCGCATGGTTTTTTTTAATGATTTTCTCTGAAATTATCTTTTTTTATTTTATTTTTTTAATATGAAGCTGGTTAAAAATTACAATTACAATATGTGAGGAACACACTGTAACTTTCCTCGAAAATTACTGTTGATTGCTACAGTGTTTTTTTCCACATGGTTTTTTCCTTTTTTTGGTATGTTTTTCCCTAAAATTATTTTTATCAATTTTATTTTTTAAATATTAAACTGGTTAAGAATTACAATTACAAATAAATACAAGTTTTTCCTCACAAAACATTATAGATTGATACAGTTTTTCCTCCCATGATTTTTTTTCAGTTTCTTTTGTGTTTTTTTTTTGTAATATTTTTTTCCAAAATAATATTCATCGATTTTTTTTTAATATTGAGTTGGTTAGAATTTAACTTTATAATAAAGTTTAATCATGTGGGGGAAAGCATTGTAACTTTGCTCATAAAACATTGTGGATTGTTACAGTGTCTCTCCGCATGGTTTTTTTTGTTATATTTTTTTTCAAATTATCTTTTTCAATTTTATTTTTTTAATATTGAGTTGTTTGTGAATTACAATTACAAGTCATTACAAATAAGGCTAAATCATGTAAGGAAGTACTGTAGCTTTCATCACAAAACACTGTGAATTGCTACAGTGTTTCCAATATGATTTTTTTTTGGTGTTTGTTTTGTTATTTTTTTTTCTAAAATTGTCTCTGTCGATTTTTTTTTAATATTGAGCTGATTAAGAATTTAGCTTTGTAATTTTTTTTCTTTAAAACACTGTGAATTGTTGCAGTGTTTTCTCATGTGATTTTTTTTATGATTTTTTCCAAAATTATCTTTATTATTTTTTTTAATATTGAGTTGGTTAAGAATTATAATTACAATAAAGCTAAATCATATGAGGAAAGCATTGCAGTTTTTCTCACAAAACACTGTAGATTGCTACAATATTTCTCTAAATGGTTTTTTATTTTATTTTATTGGGAAAAGCGCTATAGTTTTCCTCACATAACATTGTCAATTGCTACAACGTTTTTTCTCATGAGTTTTTTTCCTTCCAAAATTATCTTTGTTGGTTTTTTTTTAATATTAAGTTGGTAGAGAATTTAACTTTGTAATTTTTTTTTTGCTTTTTAGTAGCTGAAAAGCTAAACTATGTAGCGAAAGCACTGTATCTTTCATCACAAAATACTGTAGATTGCTACAAATCATTTTGTTCAGTCTCTAAGTTTTTGATCACCAACATAACTTTTTTTTCCGTCATGAAATATTTGCTCCATCATACCTTTAATTTTTATTACTTATCTAGCGTTGGTTCACAATTATAACACTATCAAGTGTATTTGTTTTATAAGTTCGCGACAGCACGCAGACATATCATCTCGTATTTATTAAAAAATAACCATTACTACAGTATAAAACTATGCCAGGAATCAACATTACATCAGGCACTTTGAACTCTCTCTTCCCCTGGTTTTTAGAAGTGCGATCCTACGCCAAGGCCACAACGGCCACACATGTATAGCATGTCATTGCTAGCATCATTTGTGATCTTGACTGTAACCGTCGGATTTAACCAATCCTACCATCGACATGTGAATGAAAGTTTGGAATCCATAATTGATAACCATAACCGTCGGATCAAAGGCTTAGATGGGGATGACGATGGTGCGCGTGAAGATTTGAAATCCATAATATAGATATTGATGGAACAAAGAATATTGATAAAAACAAGAAGCAAAAATATTGGATTTGGAATATAAAACGTATTTATAATAATGATAATAGTAAAAAATTATATTGCAGAATGCATAATTGGAAATTACTATTATTAGATTAACATTGATACTTCTTTTAACTAATTATAATCAAATAATTTATTATCATGAAAGCTGTAGTTTAATTAATTAGTTCCTGAATTTATTTTCTATATGTCACCAGTTCGAGTGTCATAAATTTCAGGATCACTGGAGGCTTACCTAATAGTTAATTTTAGAAACTCAAAAAATTAATTGAAGTGTGCATAAGTTGATTAAGACACCTACTATTAAAAAAAACAATTTGTTTTTTTTTCAAATAACTATTTATGTTCTTAACAATAATTAGATAGTGATCTCTTGCACCTAAAGTATTGAAATTGCTAGAGTGAACAATTTTTATGTATTAAAATTAAATATTTATTAATATTAAGTCTTAAATATGTCATTTAATAAGATCCTTTAAATATATAATCTAGATTGCCGCCTTTATATATATATATATATATA
>Ga0325401_1004044_pt1 | contig 13698 bp, 15 predicted proteins | sample PopdelMetagenome_FD_205666 | JGI IMG/M metagenome (GOLD analysis project Ga0325401, IMG submission 205666) | Populus deltoides microbial communities from Bellville, Georgia, United States - Xylem-PdKOR-R2 | ecosystem: Host-associated > Plants > Phyllosphere > Stem > Wood/Secondary xylem | place...
AATATATTAATATTAAAAATAAAATTTAAAAAATATTTTATACTTCAATATATTTTTCAATAAAAATACTTTAAAAATTAACGGGTAGCATCTTAAAATAATAAAAACATAACCCTAAAAAAAATATAATTTAACTAGTTAGTTACATCATGAGTTTGCTTATTAAATATTACCTGTTTAAATACTATAAATTTTAGAAACATTAAAAATTTATATAATTATTAATTTTAGAATAAAGAAAAATTACTAAGATATTCATATTAATTTAGCCTGACAAAGCCTGACAGCTACAGTTAACAAAAATAAAAAAGCTCTCGTGGGCTGCAAATACAGCGGCATGCTCATGAATCTCTTGAACAGCCTGTAGGCTTCCACCAGGTCAATAAATCCTGGGTCCACTGCCTTGTCATGTGGGCCCACTATACCTGTCTTAACATCAACTTGTTCTGAAAATTAATAATCAAATGAGGGCTTCGTGGGTCTTGTCCCGCTCAAGTAAAATGACACAATATACCCTTTGTCTTCTTTTGGCTGACCACGAACAATTTCTTACTCTGTCCAATTCCTTCCATACAATCAAAATCATTTAATTAGCAAAGAGTAAGGTTGCGCAGTAACATCTGTGAATTTAAACTCGAAAGAGTAAGGTTATAGTTATTTTCTCAAACTTTCCATGTTTAAATCTCTGAGCTAACATGAGTTTAACAATCCTTAAAAACCATTTAAGGAAATGATTTAATCTTAATCCATCCATAAACTAATTCAAATATATTCTTTCTCTTAAATAATTAAAGAAAAGGAAGGGGTAAAAACATGGAATAAATATATTAATTTTTTTTGTAACAGAAGGCAAAAACTTAGAACAAGGAGTGGCTTTGCTTCTGGGCTAAACATGGGGATGAGGAAGAGGTGATTGCAGTAAACTGATGATGTTAAGACGTTACCAGCTCTTTTGCCGCGTTCAACACGTCGACACTGCCACACAAGCACCACCACACAGACAGCCCACATACAGACAGACACTCTCCATAACGATAACTCAAAATAAATATATAAAATATTACCACCGGCTTTTTCAACCCACAAAATCCTCCCCACCTTCTCTCTCTCCCCCCCTCTCTTTCCCATCCCATTTCTCTCGGATCTCATCCTCCATTTCCTTCTGCTCCTCTACTTCGATCCTTCCTCCTCGGTTAGGCGTCGAGAGCGAGCCCTTCATGATCGCTCTCGATCCCTTGAGCTACCAAATTCTAAACAACATTCTTACGTAGCAAGCAAGCAACCGGGAACCATCCAATTAGCTACCAAGAAAATAAATATGGAAGGACTTGCAAACCAGCTAAAGCGAGGAATCTCACGTCAGTTTTCGACAGGATCGTTGAGGAGGTCATTCAGCAGGCAATTCTCAAGACAATCCTCGCTCGATCCGAGGAGGAATAACTTGAGGTTTAGCTTCGGAAGACAGTCTTCTTTGGATCCAATTCGGAGGAGTCCGCTTCATGGTCATGATGAGTTAAGTGTACCGGAGAATCTGGACGCGACGATGCATTTGTTGTTCTTGGCTTGTAGAGGAGATGTTAAAGGAGTTGAGGATTTGTTGAATGAAGGTATTGATGTTAATAGTATTGATTTGGATGGAAGAACTGCTTTGCATATTGCTGCCTGTGAAGGTCATGTTGAGGTCGTCAAGCTCCTTCTGAGTCGTAGGGCTAACATTGATGCCCGTGATCGCTGGGGCAGCACGGTAAATTTACTACATTAACTCATCTTTTTTTTTTATATAATCTCGAGTCAGCATGAGATTCTTTTTTTTTTTTTTTATATATATAATAATCATTATTGACGATGAGGGTATTCTCAAGTCATATGTTGTTTGATCTTGTTACGTTTAATTTGTGAAGTTTTGGGTTTTTGTTTCGATAGGCATGTGCGGATGCTAAGTATTATGGGAATGTTGAAGTTTATAACATTTTGAAGGCAAGAGGAGCTAAGGCCCCGGTAATAAAATATCATTAGCTTTCTTAATTTGGTTTTGTTGAATTTTCTGTCTGTGTTTGAGGTATGGTGTTTATGTATGTTGGATTATTTTAGAAAACCACCAGGAAGACACCAATGACTGTTGCAAATCCTCGGGAGATTCCAGAGTATGAGCTCAATCCATTGGAACTTCAAGTTCGAAAGTCGGACGGCATTACAAAGGCATGATCCTACTCCCTTTCAATTTCATTAATTTGTGCTTGCTGTGAGAACATTTTTACTATCTGTTAGCTTCCTAATGATTCTTAAATAGAAACACTGTTTAGCTTATTGTAGTTTGCTTGGTAGCTAGTAGATGATCTTGTGGGAATTGAAGTTTGACTGGCATATCCTCTGTTCCATAACAAAAGTAGGCAGAGAATTGCAACCTTAATAACCTCACTTCAAGTTCTTCACTTGGTAGAAATATATGGTTTAACAATTTCCTTTGATGTCTTGCCATGATTATAAATTGATAAATTCTATGACAGGGAATGTTTCAAGTTGCTAAATGGAATGGTACCAAGGTTGCCGTAAAGATACTCGAAAAGGACCGTTCTGCAGACCCTGAAAGCATGTAGGTTCATCTTGCATAACCATTCTGCTATGCTCCATCATGCTTTTATGTACTATATTAAGCATTAAGACTAGCATTGAGAACTGGTTCTTAAAGAAATGGTTCATGTTTACTTGTTTTTTGCTGCTTCAGTTGTTCTGCATCTGTGGTTAAGTAATTTGGGGTTGTAAGGCCATGATAGAATTGAGCCCTGATATTTTTTTTCCCTCTTTGTGGCATTGAATGGCAGAAATGCTTTCAAACATGAGCTAACCTTGTTAGAAAAAGTTCGACATCCTAATGTGATTCAGTTTGTTGGTGCTGTCACCCAAAATCTGCCCATGATGATTGTTGCAGAATATCATTCTAAAGTAAGCATGCTTCCCCCCTCTCTCATGCATTAAGATTGAATGCTTTTTTTAGGTTTTCATTTTGTGGATTTAACTGTGGTATTTGTATATTTCAGGGTGACTTAGCAAGTTATCTTTTGAAAAAGGGGCGGTTGTCCCCATCTAAAGTTTTGAGATTTGGTCTTGATATTGCCAGGCAAGTTTGAATTTCTTGCATAAAAAACTCTGCTTGTTCAATTACCGAATTCTGTATTTGTCCCCGAAAAACGAAGCACAGCACACACATGCACGCAGAAAGAACAGTTAGAATGCTTCCAAGTGACAGCAACCCCATTTTACATTCCTCTGAGTAGTCTCTATGTTTTCCACTCTTAAGATGCATGGATCGATCTTTTGTTATCAGGGGCATAAACTACCTTCATGAATGCAAACCAGATCCGATCATCCATTGCGATTTAAAGCCAAAGTAAGACAACAAATGCAGAAGTTAATGTGATGTGTAAATAGAAAACTGATTTGTGCTTCCTAAGATGTACTGTTCTGTAATATTGGAAATTTTGGTAAGGTGCCAGAAATATTTTGCTGGATAATGGTGGTCTATTGAAGGTAGCTGGATTTGGTTTGATAAGGTTGTCAAACATTTCACCTGACAAAGCTAAATTAGCACCAGGGACTCTTATTGACCATTCTAGTAAGTCTTTCTTACACTTTTACACTGTTATCCTGCTTCCTTTTAAGAGCAGAACTCTTCATCTAAACTCATCATATATAGCTGAGTGAATAACTTTAAAGGTATTACTGGAATGTGTTCTTGACTTGAATTTAAGTGATGGTATTGCTTTCCAGATGTATACATGGCACCTGAGATTTATAACGATGAAATATTCGATCGAAGCGTTGATGCATACTCCTTTGGAGTCATTTTGTACGAGGTACTTCGCAGTCTAATTTGGCAAGCTGGTTGTACTTTCCTGTTTCCTTCATATGTATTACTGCTATTCTTTGCACAGTGCATGGTTTTTTACTTGAGGATTTAAGTGCTAAGTGGGACTTTTCTTCTGTTTGTTTTTCGTTTGAGCTTAGATGCTTGAGGGAGTGCAGCCTTTCCATCCTAAAACTCCTGAAGAGGCCGTGAAGTTGATGTGCTTAGAGAAAAAGAGACCGCCATTCAAGATCAAAGCAAGAAGTTACCCTCAAGATTTAAAAGAGTAAGTTCTGGATTATGTCTTAAATTTCTTTTGCAAATTGAATAGGAAGTTGTCCCAAAACCAAGAATGGTACAGTGGATCTAGAAAACGACTGCTTATGCAAATTCGATATTGATCAAGTAAAGGCAGTTCCCTAAAACCAGCTAGAGACAGGGCTTGAGCTATTAGTTTCTCTTGTTTTACTTAGTTTTCCAATCTCTTCTTAAGCTTGACTCACTATTGTCTTGCTCATAGAAATGAGAGGAACAACCTCAAGGGAGTAGCTTAATTTCTTTGGGAACCATCTTGATCTCCATGTAGGTTGATTGATGAATGTTGGCATTCAGAACCTGCTGTCAGACCAACCTTTTCTGAGATCATCACAAGACTGGATAAAGTTTGTTGCAACTGTTCAAAACAAGGATGGTGGAAAGACACTTTTAAGCTTCCATGGTATGGATCTCTTGCCCTATATCTCTGAAGCAGCAATATATACTGCCCAAGACCACTGTGTTTTACCTCATTGTTCTGAGTCAATGTTTAATGAGATTATTAATTAAATGCAGGAAGTAACAAGGGAGGCATCCAGTGACATTTTCAAGAAGAGGAAATTTGGAACAAGACCGAGGATTTTGTCGATGAAATTAGCAGTTTTGGAGCTTCTTGTTACACATTGATAATTAAGGGGAAAAATAATTAGGGATCAAGATCAAAATGAGTTGCCATGTCCTTGTTCTCTTGTTCCTTTTTATGTATAATATGTGCACTTGGGATCCTTGTATGAATTGAAATAGTAATTTTACTTTATATTTCTGTACACAATGCTGTAATTTTTTTCTGCAAAGAGCATGTGCTGCTATCAACAAATCTTGAATCGTAGCTGCTTGTCATTGGATCATCTCTTCAATTGTAGAGTTGAGATATAAGAAATAGTTAAGAAGCTTAACAATTGTATTAGTCATAGTTTCTATTTCTATAAATAGGGTTATGTACAGTATTAACAATGTGACACCCTACACATGATTTAAGATATAAGTTATATAAGATAAATATAATTTCTTGTATTGTGTCATATGATCTAGCAGTGTATTTCTTATAATACGCCATTTCAAGCTGAAAATAGAGCTCCCACATGAAGCTTGGATAAAAAACGAGCAAAGACCGCAAAAGATAGAGGTTTAGTAAGAACATGACCAAGCTGATTCTCGGAAGAAATGAAGTGAATTTGAATCTCCTGATTAGCTACAACCTCGACATGTTTAGTGTGGGCATAAAAAAAAAATTGATTGATAAATAAATAGTATCCAAGTTATCACACCATAGCGTAATCGTAGAAACACTAGGAAGCCAAAGCTCTGAAAACAAAGAACGAATCCATAAAATTTCAGTTGTACCATAAGTTAAAGCCTTGTATTTAGTTTTAATATAAGAACGAGCAACGTTGTTTCCCTAATTTTCACGAGACAAGAGTAGTACCAAGAAACACAAGATATCCCTATGTAGATTTTTGATCACCAACAGTTCTAGACCTAACAACATCAGTGAAACAAATCAGAGAAAGGAGTAAAATGCTAGTGCAACAGAGGAATGCAAGGACGTTGTTTGCATCGAAGGCAGCCTTAGTGCAGGTGGAGAGGAAGAAGAACCAAGTGGCAGAACAATAGATATAACTGGCATAGCAAGAGAGGAAGAAGAACCAGGTGACAGAACAGTGGATAGAACTGGCATGATAGACTTAACAACAACTAAGGGGTTAAAAGCAGGATTAACAATAGAGGGATTAAAAAGGGAATCAACTGCAGCTATTATATCTTGATTAAAATCCATGTATAGCAAGATCACAAAGAAGATGACTAGAGAGGAGAAGACTCTGCTACAAAGTTAAGATATAAGAAGTATTTTGAAGGCTTAACAATTGTATTAGCCATCGTCTTTATTTATATAGCTTATAGCTTAGATTATGTATAAGAGGTTACACTATTAATATTGAACACAACTCTAACTAGAGAGTCTGTAAAATGAAAATCCAAAGAAGGAAATTCTTCTTTGTAGTTTGTTCTTTTTAGTTTTTTCTTCTAATGGTTAATTTGTGGAATATATATAAGAAGGAAATTCTAACTGTTTTTGTTTAATATTTCTAAAAAAAGCCTACTAGATTAATTAGGCCAAGCCCAAATATTACTGTTGTTTTGATGAGAGAAAGGAAAAAAATTTCAATAAGAACAAAATCCACTTCACATGCCATCAAATATAGGTATTTGTTGTCTTGAACACGAAGATTTTATGGTGATTACGGAGTAATATGAAGTAATTATTAATATTATATTAGTTAATTTCTTGTATTTATTTTGAAAAAAAAAATAAACAAGAAAGAAAATAAAATTTAAAACTCATAAAAGAATATTTTAACTTAAAATTTCTCTTCTCTTTTTCCTTTTGGGTCTCTATTTTTCTATGAAATGAATCCAAAGAAGTTACTCCCTGAATATCTGTTCATAAGAATGTTTCAAGTTAATTCTTATTGTGTGTTGCTAAGCGAATGACTTTACAGTGACCACTGGAATGTATTCTTGACTTGAATTCAAGACATGTTATTGCTCTGCAGATGTATTCATGGCATGCTTAGCTTCACCATTTGTACAGATTGGGGTGTTACTAATTTTTAGCGGTAAGGTTTTGTTATTTGTTTCTTTTTAAAACAAATAGCATTCAACATTTTGGAAAATTAACTTGGCTATAATTTAGTTCTGATTTCTATGAATCTTGCATTTTGTGGGCTGAGAGTGTAAAGAGTTCTTTGATCTAGTGGATAAGGAGGTTGTTAGTGTTAAATAATATATTTACATTGTTTTATTTATTAAGAGAAGGAGGTTAGAATTTTCCTCAATTGATTTGTACTATTGTTCTTGCTTTAACCTAAATATAAAGAGCTTATATATATATGTTAAGTTGAAAATACTATTCTACCCTTAATAAATAAAACAAGATAAATATATTATTTAACATCTCTCCTCAAACTTACGATGCGGCAGCTACAAGTATCGAGAGCTTGCCAACTAAAAACAAAAACGAGAAATGGAATGTAACTTGGTAAAGAAATCTGCAATCTGCAAGGAAGAAGAAACAAAAGGCAAAGTAATGGTGCTATGCCTGAAATGATGACGAGTAAGATGACAATCAATCTCAATGTGCTTAGTTCGTTTATGAAAAATTGAGTTGTGAGCAATCTGAATAGAACTCTGGTTGTCACAATACATAGGAGTAGGATGAGAAATTGAAACTCCCATATCTGCAAGTAACTAACGTAACCAAATAATCTCTTTGGTAATAGATGCCATGGCACGGTATTCTGTTTCGGTTGAGGATTGATAAACAATAGATTGTTTCTTGCTCTTTCAAGAGATGACAGAATCATCTAAAAAGATACAAAAACCAGTAACCAATTTACGATCTGTGGAATAACTGCCATGACCAACATCTTAGTATGCACGTAGCTCCAAGAAAGAGGTGGATGAAAGTAGGAGGCTCTGAAAGACTGTACCTCAAAGATACCATAAAATACAAAGAATAGCTGCCCAATGAACAGTAGTAGGAGAAACAACAAACTGACTAACAACATGAACAACATATGCAATATCTGGACGAGTAATGATGAGATATACCAAGCTCCCAACAATAGTATGATATAAAATAGGATCTGTTAAAGGCAAACCATCAGAAAAAGAATACCTTGCGTTAACTTCAATAAGAGTGTCTACAATCTTATCAGTAAGTCTAGCCCACTCATGAATATTTGCAACATATTTCAATTGAGAAAGAAGGTAATCTCTAGGTGAGCAAGCTACCTCAATACCCAAGAAAAAATCGAAGAGAACCTAAATCCTTCATTTCAAACTATCTAGCCAGCTCTGTCTTCAAAACTAAGATACCATCAATATAATCACCAGTAATAATCATGTCATCAACATATAAGGATAAAATGATATGACCTGCATCAGTGCTCTTAATAAAAAGAGCAGAATCATGACTACTAGAAACAAATCCAAGAGATGAGATCATAACATAAAATTTCTCAAACCAAGCACAAGGTGCTTATTTGAGACCATATAACATTTTCTTGACTTACAAACATATCCAGAGTCATGTGAGACACCAGGAGAAGGCACCATATAAACTTCTTCTTGAAGATCTCCATTAAAAAAGGCATTTTAACATCAAGTTGTGAGATATGCCATTGACGAACCGAAGCTATAACAATAAGAGTACGGATAGTAGTCATTTTTGCAACAGGGGCAAATGTCTCCTTATAATCCATACCATACTGTTGAGAGTATCCTTTTACAACCAACCTAGCTTTGTATCGCTCAATAGACCCATCAGAGTTAGTTTTGATCTTATACACCCAATAATAACTAACAACACTCTTACTAGGAGGTAGAAGAATCAAGTCCAAAGTATCTGTATTATGCAAAGTAGAAAGTTCCTTATTTATAGTTTGCTGCAAAAAAGGATCAAGAATTACCTTTTTATAGTAAGAGGGCTTAGATAGACAATGAATAGAAGCTAAAAAGGAAGTAAATGATGAAGAATAACAAGAATAAGCAAAATCTGATAGTTTTGTGGACTTACGAATTCATATAGATTGACGTAGAGGTGGATCCACAATCTCAGACGAAGCTTGGAGGGTTGTAGATGAGAATGGAGCTTCAGGTGTGCCAGAGAGTAAAGTGTCAGTACCTGCAGGATGATGAGTACAAATTGGTTGAACATAGGAAAGGGTATCTGAGATACTAGGAACCTGTGATGATATATTATCAAAATCCTCAACAAAAAAAAAAAGATCTATACGAATAATATCAAGTCTAATCAAGTTATGAGTAATGGATGAAATAGAAAAGAAATGTATATGCTCAAGAAAGACAATATGACGAGACATATAAAATTTATGAGTTATTGGATCAAATCAGCGACACCCTTTTTTACCTTCACCATAACCCAGAAAGACGCAAATAACAGAATGAGAGGACAACACTGTGTTCTGCATGAGGATGAAGAATGAAACAAGTACAACCAAAAACTCTAAAGGAGGAATAATCAGGGACATGCCTATATAACTTTTCAAAATGAGACAAAGCTGAACTATGTGATGATGTGATTGTATTAATCAGACTTACAGCAATAAGGACAACTTCTCCCCAAAACTCACTAGGAATAGAAGCAGACAACAAGAGAGAACGGACAGTTTCAATAATGTGTCTATATTTTCTTTCAGCAACACCATTTTGCTCAGGAGTATCTGTACATGAAGTTTGGTGAATGGTTCCATCTAAGGCAAACAACTGATAAAATTTTTATTAGAAGTGTATTCCCCACCCAAATTACACCTAAAACATTTGATTACAATAGAATATTAAGTTTTCATAAGAGCTCGAAAGACTGTATATATCTCATAGAATTCAGAACGTTGTTTCATTAAATAAACCCAATAATAACGAGTATGATCATCAATAAATAAAACATAATATCGAGACCCTTCTTTTATGGCAATAGGAGAAGGTCCCATACATCAGAATGAATCAAATCAAAAGGTGAAGAAGAAATATAAATACTTTGATTAAAAGGTAAAACGGAACATTTTGCCAGTTTACATCCACTACAATTAGAAATATCACAAGTTTTCAAATTTCCTAAAGCTCATGTGGATACCAAATATCTTATACGAGACGAGGAAACATGACCTAGACGAGCATGCCATAAATAAAAACTAGAAGATGAATGACTCAAACGAAAGGAAGACAAATCAACAATAGTAGTAACAGCGGCGGTGATAATAAGTAGCACTTTTAACTTATCCAAAATATATAGGTCCATTCTCCCTACGGCCTGTCCCAATTAGCTTCTAAGACTGCAGATCTTGTACACAACAAAAAGAACCAAAAAACATGATTAAATAATCACCATAATCACATATTTGACTAACATAAGCAAGATTCAATTTGAGGTTCGGAATAAAATAAACATTAGGAAGAGACAAGTGAGGTGTAACAACAGAACCAACACCTGCTAAAGGTATGGGAGTGCCATCAACAGTCATAATAGGAATGAAGGACGAAGGGGACACAGAATCAACAATTAAAATTTGAAGAATCTAGAGACATATGATGGGAAGCACCAGAATCTAAGACCTATTTAGAATGTGACATACCTGAGGAGCTATAAGGCAACTGACCTACGGAAGAAGAAGCAGACATTACTTGTGGCTGTAAGGAAAGAAACTTATAAAATTGCTCAATAAGAATACTAGGATCGGTGATAGAGCTTGATGAAACTATTGCTGCAGTATTATGGTGTGGTGGTTTATAACCCTGAGATGGTCTATGAGCATTAGATTATAACTTACTGCCATGCTTTCAAGCTTGATTATGTTGTCTCAACTTGGGACACTGAGCCTTCCAATGACCTTTCTGCTTGCAGAAACTACACTCATCAAAGCCAACTCTTGTGTAAGGCTTATTCTGATGATTAGAGGATGGCTTAGAGGGTACTTCTAGTATAGAATGATTTGAAGCAGAAAGAATTTTTTTCAGAATAAGATTGAAGATGTATTTTTTCAGCCAATAACTCACTGACAACAGAGTCAATAGAAGGCAGTGGAGAAAGATGCAGAATTGAACCTTTAAGTCCTTCAAAATCACTGTGAAGTGCTGTTAAAAACTTTACCAAACGTTGCTGCTTTCTACGCTCAATATTGGCACCACATGCCTTTAATTCTGCTGATTCTGTAAGAGCCAATTGATCCTAAAAATCTGTCATATCAGAATCAAACTCTTGAATACTCATACTCTTAATACTGTTTTGCAAAATTTGATTGCGTGAATAACCTTTGCAGATGATCACAAACCTCATTTATTATCTCATACTTCGCCAACTGCGTACCTATGGAATGCTCAACAGAATTGTTGATCCAAGTAATGATCTTTGCATTGTTTGCTTCCAATGTATCTATCAAAACAACATCCTCTCCTCAATATTTTTCATCGACAATCATTGATAAATTTAGATAGTGTTTTCCTTTGTAAAACAACCGACAGGGCCATAGGTTGTTGTATCAGCAACTCCACGTTAAAGAAAAGAAAAGAAAAGAAAAGAAAAGATAAGATAAGACCACATGTCGTAACCTTTATGTAAGAGAAGACTTGGAAACTTCAAGCGAAGACTCCTTACATTTGTGTGCATAATTCTCCAAGTACTCAATGAGACGAGCATGACTATGGAAGTGGAGGCCATCAAGAGGTCCTCCCCTTCTTTCGGTGGGAACTCTTCTTGCCATTATTATATATATATATATATATATAATTTTATAAAAAATATGACTATTTAGACAATAATCATAAAAAAAATGAGGAAACTTACATTAAAGACAAGCTAAATGTCTGGAATTAGTTTATTTTAATTATTTTTTATAATTATTTTTTTAATCATTAATTTTTAATAAAAATATATTTTAATATATTTTTAAGCATCAAATACCGGCACCCAAATCCATCTTCAACCTTTCTCTTTCAACCTTTTCAGACAGTCACATTAAGTGACCCAAAGTAACGTGATCACCCAGATCATCAATATCTGGAACCAACAACCCAAAAATATATTTTATCAAAAATTATAAAACTAAAAACAAGTTTTTTTTTTTAAATTCAAAAATATTTTTCATCGACAATTATTGAGAAATTTAGATAATATTTATTGCGTCAGCAACTCCGCGTTAAAAAAAAGAAGAAGAAAAGATTGTATCATATGTCGTATGAAAAGCAACCTCCATTAAAGATTATGCAAATTTGTTGTACAAGTGTTTCAATTGTATATACCGCAAATACTACGTGGAAAAGCAAAAACAAATGTTTCAGCCTCACTTTTGCAATATTAGTTGAACTTTTGGATGGGTTTTAGGATTATTTTGCAATATTATGCTGATATTTGTTTTATTTAAAAGATAAGAATAATTTAAAGTATTTAAAATTAACTAAGTAGATAATTTCTGCTTTATATATAAAACTTTATTAAAATTCAATTACTTAATTAGTTAGTGATATTAAATATTTTTAAAATAAACTAAAGTTAATTATCTTGTTTTAAATGTATTAACTTTAATATGGATCTTTCTTTAATTATTTAATAGTTATATATACACTTGACTTAACCTTACCTTGTCACGCGAAATGCGCATTCGTATATTTTAAGAATAGATCTATAAATCATTGAGTTGAAATTGTTTGATCTACAAATACTGTATTCTGACTTTGAAAGATTGTTGATTGAAATTGTTAAGGGTCAATGCCAAGTTTAAATTGTCAAAGATTATTATGAATTTGAGAGAGTACAAAGAACAATTTGATGAAATAAAATAAATGCACAAGAGACAAGGCACATGGTATTGCACTCATTGTCGGAATAGTTCAAGGGTAGCCTTACGAATTAATTGGATAGGCAAAAGGAAATAATGATGATTTTTAATAGTAGTATATTCAAATAATTTTAAAATATAAAAAAACTAATTGGATAGCCTTACGAATTAATTGGATAGGCAAAATATTGAATGGGCTCGTCTGCATATTTAATGAGAGTGGGCCCAAGATTGACTTTGTAAGTGTAGGCAATAACTCGAAGACTTTAATTTGTGGCCCAAGACGAGTATTGTTCTCAAGACCACATAATATATTTATATATCTCTTGATCAAAGTGTAACAAAGCACATTATTTGGTTTCCCAAAGAAAGTTTCTCTCTCAATGTTCAGTAGAGTATTCAGGCACCTCTTCGGTGCATATGCAGCCCTCCCTTTTCTAGTGATCCTATCCACCCACCATAGTTGCAGTGCTACAAAGAACACCAGTAATTACTGCGCTCCTTCTTCTTGTGGCAATATCCATAATATTAGCTATCCTTTTCGATTAAATACCGATCCCAAAGGCTGTGGCAACAAATATTATGAACTTGCTTGTGAAAACAACGTCCGTCCAACTTTATATTTGGACATGGAAAAATATTATGTCCAGGCAATCAATTACAGTGACTTCACAATTCAACTTGTGAATGCTGCTGTTCAGAAGGATGATTGCTTCTCCATCCCTCACCATTCTTTTACAGAAGAAATGCTCCGCTCTGCGTCCGGCAATTATTATTATCAGACAAATTGGCCAGAAAGTTCTGTGTTAACTTTTTTATGTTGCAAGAATCAAATGCGCCTGAATCATACAGATTATATTATGGATACTTCTTCTTGCAAAAATGGCAGTGGTACTGCATATAGTTCTTCTTCGTCTAGCAGTATTTCTTCTCCCAGCTGTGTCGATATGGAAGGTCATTCCTATGTCATGATTGATGGGGACATCATCAACGATGTACCTGACTTGTGCCGTATAGATTTGATTTATTCTGTGCCAAAAAATATGAGAAATATGTCGTATACAGATGTCCATGATATTTTGGTATATGGGTTCGAGCTTTCATGGTTCTATTTCTGCTGTTATTATAGCACAGAGAACCGCTGCAACCTTGATGAAGCCACCGTGAAGAACCACTATTGCTTTA
>Ga0325401_1004046_pt1 | contig 13696 bp, 6 predicted proteins | sample PopdelMetagenome_FD_205666 | JGI IMG/M metagenome (GOLD analysis project Ga0325401, IMG submission 205666) | Populus deltoides microbial communities from Bellville, Georgia, United States - Xylem-PdKOR-R2 | ecosystem: Host-associated > Plants > Phyllosphere > Stem > Wood/Secondary xylem | place...
AAAAAAATCTACAGTTCATATAATTTTAAATTTATAAACATGTAAAATAATAACTCATAATGACAAACATGTTTTCAATACAAATATAATATTAGTATATATACTAGATATATATTCAAATTTATAATTTATATTAATTTAAAGTCTCATAGCATCCATACTAATAATAAAAATAATATTCTTAAATTAAAAAAAAGTATTATTTTATTGAAACACTTTAAAACAACGAAACTTTTATTATTAGTAAGGATGAATTTTTTATTCTTAAAATTTTAATATTCTTCACTTGTACAACTAAAATGTTTGCAATGTACCTCTCATCTCAAGATTTCAACAACATCGGTCATATTGGTTTAGATATAGTTCTAAACAATATTTTTCTTAACCAAATATTATATAACTAAAAAAATTTTATCCAGATGATTTTAAGTTCTAAATTTTTTTAAAAAATTAATTAAAAAAAATAATTGTTACAGTAGTTGTTCAATTAAAAAACAGCAAGCGGCCTGTACCTGTGGCTCTGCTGCTTATTTGGTAGACAAGACATCCTATTTTTAATTTTGTTCGACTAAAAACATGCTCTTTTATTAATCCAGCTTGAACGGAAGAGTAACAAAAAAAAATCCTCAATTACGGTACCGTGTTGAGCAATACACAAGTTTTTAGGGTTTGAAGCATATTTATTAATCCAGGTACGGCAGACAAAGAGTTCTTTGAGACATGGCTGAGATTTAATTAGGAATAGAACACCGATTCCACGAGACTCCCATGATTCCCATATTGTAATACAACAGGGGCAGCCACGTGTGTCTTATCATGTTTGTTTTTACGTATTAAAAATATTTTTGATAAAATTTAAATTTTTTTTAATTTTTTATTAACTTCAAATTAATATATTTTTAGTGTTTTCAAATCATTTTGATGTGCTGATATCAAAAATATTTTTTAAAAAATAAAAAAACATCATTAGCATGTATTTTGGCACGAAAAACTATTTGAAAAACAACCGCAACCACACTGCCAAACATACTCGAATCCTTGCTTCTTGTTTGAATTTTTTGTTTCTAACACGGCGATGAGAAATTTTTTTTTTTAAAAAAAGCTACACACATGTTGTTTAATTTGATGAATTTTAAATTATTATGCAATTATAGATGATAAATCTTACATGTTATAGGTTGAAGTTTAAGAACATTGCAGCACTGGGATAATATTAATTGAGGGTTTTATTTTCCCAATATTAGAAAATGAATTCAATTATAACTTGGACGTACATATCAAAGTCTTGATATCGTGCTTTTAATTTTATTTTTTTAATGTTTTTAAATTTTTTTATATGCTAACATCAAAATTAAATTTTAAAAAATAAAAAATTAATATATTTTTAAATAAAAAATACTTTAAAAAACAATAATCACCATAATACCAAACACTATAATTGTCAAAGAACCATCTTAACCCAATAACTTAAACTCGTTAGGTAAGATTCTAAAATATGATTTATATTATTCTTTACCACATCCCTTGAAGTGAAAGTCTTTTGAGTTTGAAAATTGCACAAGTCTATATTATCTTATGCTTAATTTTATCAAATAAATAAGAATGATGAAATTCGAACTCGTGACCGCTTGATCATCAAAGCTCTGATATCACGTCAAAGAACTATCTCAATCCAATAACTTAAACTTAATAAATAATATCTCAAAATATGATTTATATTATTTTCTAACCATAACTAATATTAGCGGCTCACCGAGCAAAACTTGCATTGCGTACGGCATATATATCCATCTATATACGGCGACCAGTCGCCTAAATTAAAATTGATAGGTGTAAATATTGCCGTGTATCATTCAGTAAAGGATAGAGTGTGTTTCTTAATTTAGCAAGAAAGATTAGAACCACAGGAAGGATTGGAATTTTTTTTTTTTTTTGTCCTTCTAATATGGATAGATTTAACTTATATTCGATCCCTTCGGTCAGCTATAAATAACTTATAAATGTTGAGATAATATTTAATGATTCCTCTCTCTCTCTCTCTCTCTCTCTCTCTCTCTCTGCACACAAACACACATTTATCCATTAGTTTAAAAATATTCATCCTGTCTCTTATCCATTCTACCTGATAAAAACATACCCTTTCACAGTTTTTATGATTTTGAAGTGGGTACTTGAAAAACTCAACTTCCCACCCAGCTCGTACTGGACAGGCAAGAACACAACTCGCATAATTGTCATTTAATATATGTAATTAACAAAGTTGCATCAATTTATAAGGACAACTGCTACGACTGTAGCATCTGACAACCATCCCAGGATGTAAAATATATATTAAGAAATATGATTAATCTGATATATAATAACACCGCCAAAGCTGCATCATGCCGATAGTTAATTTCCTATATATATATATATAAATGATTCCCCTTTGGCGAGGTCACAGTATGCCAATTAATTCTTAATTCATATGAATTGTATTTTTTTTTTCCAACTTTGAAATATGCTTATGCTGGAATGACTTGTATTGCGCGTAAGAAACTCTCGTTTTCTTAGATAATCCTACTTAAATCTTCCACTTGGTGTAACACGACACGACATTGTGGAATAATGCTCCACAAAAGCTATACAATGTTAAAATATACAAATCTAAGAAAAGGGGTGTTCGATTTTTAGATGCAACTGGATGAGAATGAACTAGAAAGATTAGCTAGGATTGGACGAATAATTAAGTTGTTCCATGAGAATAGTCGGAGCAACAATTTAAACATGAAATTAATTAAAAAAAAAAGGGAAATTAATTCCCAGTTGTTTTATTCTTAATTTCTTGTGTCAACATCAAATATTGGTAGAAATAAACTTGTTATATATCATGCGTATGCAATCAATTTTCTAAAAATAGTAGAGTTAGTTCCTTGTCAAGTCATCTCCAAAACGAATTCTCCCACACCATCGATCAACCCACGTAGTTATCTGTAATTAATTGTTTGTGAAATTCATGGTAACGTGTGCCGACTGCTACGACATAATTTCTTTTGTTATTATGACTACGACCCGAGTTCTTGTTGGTTTTGAAGTGTTCATTGTCAATAGTCAAATGGAGACCGAAGAGTTTGGGTAGGAAGGGGGAGCATAGTATGTATCGCTCCTTGTCCTCTGCTTAGGTTTTTGTGGAAAATTTCGCTTTAGAGACCTTGACTTCTAACAATAATCCAAAGCATGGAGTGGTATGTAAATGTTTTTTATTTATTTATTTATTTTTTTTGCCCCCCTTCCCTCCGTCTTCAACGTTACACTGGTCTACTGATAAATTTATAGGAGCTTGCATTGCGTAAAGCTCGCGTCATTTTCCTAAACAATAATTAGAACTGTTGTCAACATATAAATTTTATATCACTGTAAAATAAAATACTTATAATTATTTGATTAGAGAGACGTCGGATGCAAGCAGAGAGTGGATAAAAAAAAAAAAAAAAGTTAAAAGTGAAAACATTCCATTCATTTTAAATGTGGTCAAACATAATGCTTTATTCATCTTTATATTTATATATTTATTCAAAGTACGGAAATCTATAAAATAAACACTAATGATTAATTACACCTCAAACAATATAAAATTTCTCAAATTAAGATACAACTAAATACATAACTGATTGATTAAAATGCCATATAATAATAATAATAATAATATATGTTTGCTGATGAGGAGCTTAATTGAATTTACATTAATTTAATGACTCGTGTATATATATATATATATATATATATATATAATTAAATAATACAATTATAAATAACAAATTTTATTTTAGTGGACGATCATCTTCATCAGCATATATAAATAAATGGAAATCATTACTATTTTTATATAGTTCTGATCCTTTAATATATTTTTTGTCAATTTTTTATATCAAAATTGATATAACTATTTTTAATTTCTTTTAAAAATATTCTTGAGTTAATATAAGAACATGATAAATTAAAAAGATTTTGTAAAATAACTGAGTTTTTTAAGAAATAAAAAGTTTAAGAACTACTCAACCTTAAAATTTCAAAAAAATAAGTTTTGATTTTAAAAAAATAAAATTATATTATTGTATAGCTAATGATAATTTCAAAAAAAAAAAAACTTAAATATATCAATTTGAATGGAAGAATTTAAAAGAGGGATATATTAAAGAATCTAATATTGTACAAGAACATAATAGACACACAATTAAGAGTATAAAAGAATATTAAGGATTCGATCAAATCATATAAAAATAAATTGAGTTATTTAATCTCTCTCTGCATATACACACTGAAAATCATCAAAAGAAATATATGTTGGGGAAATTATGCAGCGAAATCATCTCAAGATGCCTTCGGAAACACTTAGACAGCAGAAGATAGATACGTTACTTTTATGTCATCGCTGAACCAATAGATAAGTTCGGTCTGTGTCCTTGCTTTTTCTCTTCCTCTTCGACTTAAACTCGAGCTTTTTTAATCTCTCTTTCAATAAACTCACTAAAACGTGGAGCTAATTCGGAAGGGTGGCGGAAAGTGAAAACCGACCTTCAATTTGCCTCACGTTTTTTTAAGTCAAAAACGCATGCCTTGCTAATACATGATAGATACAAGGTGCTGTGGTCTCGTCTAAGATTTTGCACGTGAAGATGGATCAGAGGGGACATCTTGCACCCCATGGGAATCAAGATTCAAGGATGGTTCCTGACTCCCTGTTTGCTAATTCACGTGATACAAAACTGGCAAGACCTGTTACGTGCACGCATGGTGTCTTACATAGATTCTGAGTTTCTAGAAAATTCAAGTAGTTTGAGAAAAAGTTTATATTTTAGATAACTAGATAACTTTTTTATTCTGATAATTTAATTTTTTTTTAATTAAGGTAGTTGGTGATTGGTACCTAATACTTGCAAAAAGTTTTCTTTGATAAATTTGGAGACTCTTAAATGCTTAAGTATCTTTTTGAAAGAAAAACAATAATATTTTAGAGAAAGATTCATGCGTAATTGAAAATGAAAATTGAGAACTCCTCTTTTTTTTAAGATATCCAATTAGTCCTTATAGCCCACCATTGTTACTCTTTGTTGGAGGGGAGAACTAAAAAGTTATTATCTTCTTCTCGTAACCTTAAAATCACTTATGTGTAAAAAAGAGAAAATATTTCTGATTCATTGAAGGAAAAATATCTCGTGGTTTAAAATGGAGCCTGACAAGATTGCTAGAGCCTCATGTATTTGGGCTTGGCATTTAGCTGAGCCCGGGGGTAATGGGTATGGCAGCTCGCCAAATCCATTTGTGTGTGGGCTTGACACTTGCTGATCCCAAGGATACTGGGTCTGACAGCTCTCCAAATCCATTTATATGTGGGCTCAATACTTGGTTGAGCCCAAAGATGTTAGGTCTGACAGCTCGCCAAACCCATATATATTTGGACTCAACGTTCATCAGACTCGTATATGTTTGGTCCCAGTGCTTGACTGAGCTTAAGGATGTTTGGTTGTTACTCTGCTTTTGGTTCCTTTAAACGAGGACACGAGTAAAAATAAAACACGTTGATACATCAGTAGCCCTCAAAGTCTTTGTGTATTTATTACACAAAGATTTTAAAAGGTTACCAGTAGTAAATGAGAGTCTTTTTTACTTTTCCCATTGATTCTATCTATTAATCAAGTCAAAAGACTTTGTTTTGGGGTTCCCCAAAGCCCCTGGATCGTTTCTGCCAATGAAATGAACGCTTCAAACCTGGAAAACATGTAACGTTGGGTCGGGGTTTAAGATTTGGTTGTCCTATATAGAACTGTTAGGATTCTTGTGGATAGGTAGGTGTCTCTTAGGAAACAAAACAACGACTTACATTTAATGCAGTAATTGAGTAGATCTCTGGGAATCTAAGATAACATGAAAAGTCATTCATCCAATAGTGAGGATGGAAAAAAAGTTTCCTCTATAACCCTAGTCGTTCTTACCTCTACCTTTTCTTATACTTTCTGTAATTTCTAAAAAACTACTCTATTGAAAACCCTAAACTATTTTTGTTCTAATTCAAGAAGAAAACTCTTTCTAGGTTCTTTTCACTATAAGCTTTTTTTTTTCTTTTTCTACTTTAAACAGAAATATAGACACAAAAGGAGTCAGATCTATTTCTAAAAAGAGGGATGTCAATGCCTCTAAAAAGGAGTTCAAGTTCTAACCTGAGACTGGAAGAAGCATCAAGGGGTAGGGTTCCATTAGACTGAGCCATAAAACTAAAGGGGTGACATCCCGATGTCTACTTTTAGCAGAGGGAAAGTAGTTCTTCTCACAAGATTCCTTCTCTTGCCATTACTAGGGAATCCCAGGAAAGAGGAAGCCTACCTCAGACCCTTCATGATGACGTTGTTAGCAGTTAAGGTGCAGAGGATATAGAGTTTGTTTCCATTGCTGGAGGATTCCTCCCCTTGATGTAAACAACAAGGCTCGTCTAAATTTGAATGAAGAGAAAACATGTGTTGTATTAGCCTCGACTTTGACTGAGTATGAAGTCAATAGGATGATCAAAGGATATTATCAAGTTGTATTATAAAGTATACCGTTTTTTAATCTTTTTTTTTCTTTTTAGCTAAGCTTATTGCTTATTTCTATTTTTTTGGCGGCAAGACTAACAACTGAAGGAGAATAAGAAACTTCAGCAAGGTTTGTAAGGAGAGTTCACAAATGAAGTCCTTTTCTCTTATCATGGGCGGAGGCAAGGTTGAAGAAGTGATGAAAGGCTACCCTATTATTATTGTAAACTCTTTATTCTTAGGAGCTTTGCTCCTAAGGAAACAGTGAAGGGAGTCAGAACTCCCGTAGAAAAAAAAAGTTAAGGGCGGTTGTACTCTCTCAGCCAGGGGTCAAAAAGGTTTTACTCCTCCTAAATTGATTGTAGGCATTATTAGTCGCTTTAAGAAGAGAAGGGTATTTACCTCTATGAAGTTTGGTGTTCTAGTTTCAACTATAGAGGCTTTTTTATGGTATTTTCTCTACCTCAACTTTCAGCTTTGCTAGCAGTAGTTGCAACAGTTGGGCTTTCTACTCGGGTTGTTCCCGAGAAGGCTAAGTTTGAGGATGCTTTTACTAACCTAGCTCTAGGTTAAACTCTATTTATTTTCCTTACCCTAACTAAGGATGAGAGTTAGCTTATGGAGGTTGTTGGTGGTGGAAGGTCTAACAATGAGGAGGCTGACCTTAAGGTGATGAGACTATTAGAGAAGATCCTCACCATCCTATCAGTCATCACAATGATTTTTGATAAGAGCTACAACTATCTTTTGGCTTTAATTGGTCAAGTGACATTTAATGTAAGGAACTTTCTCGTTTCACTTTTCTGTCTGGTTTTATGATTGTTATTTTTAACATTTGTTCTTCGTACACTTTCATGATGTGTGTCCATCCCATGAGATGCTAGATAACCAAAAGGAACCATGTAAGGGAGGTCATTGCCAAAAATACAGCAAACCAAGCTGACTTTGAGCAACTAAAGGAGGAAAAAGTTATTGTGAAGGCCAAACTGAAGAGCCTTAAGGTAGCTTACTCATCACTAAAGGAATAAATACAAGGTATTTTTTTTTAGTTGGGCTTCACCGATAAACTACTTCAGGCAATCTATAACCAAGTGGATACCCTGAAGCAAGAGATCCTTGAGGTGAATACCACCCAAGATGGTTTGAGGGTTGAGCTTCTCGCTGCCATGATGAAGCTCAAAGTTCTCAGGCTCAGCTGGAGGCTTTGATGAACTCTCTTGAAGAGTTCTAGGAATTTTTTAGGGGGTTCATAATTTTACCGAGACAGTTGGGACAAGTTCTTTCTTTCCATGTCCAACCTGTATTTTTTAAATTAATCAAGGAGAATGCAAGTAGACTTTAGTGTTGCCTTCTATTAAATCATGGAGCCTGATTTTACATATGTCCAACCTGTATTTTTTGCCATGTTCAACCCGTATTTTTTCAATCAATAAAGGTGGAATGTAGGTACACTTTAGTGTTGCCTTTCATCCAATCCCAATGCCTGATTTTGCGGACATGTTTCCTGTCATGGTTTCTGTTGCCCAACATGATGAATAACTAGCTGAAGAGTCTGAGCTAGATATCTAATCTTTTTTCCCTTTATCCCCTTATTCATGTACACAGCCCATGTCTTGGGGGTTTATTCGTGTAACATATATCTTTTATTTTTTAAAAAAATTGATTTTTTTTACTCATGTGTATGGATCTGATGCCTATAGTAAATGTTTCATGCAGGGTTCAAGACCTTTAGAAAAAAACTTTGAAGTTTTATATGAGTCCAATGCCTATACTTGGAAAAACATTATAGGAATTTCCTAAACAATCAGCACAGGTGTGACAACCATATTAAAAATTTCATGTAGGGTCTAAAAACCTTTAGAAAATTATTGAAAATTTATTTATGGGTTTGATGCCTATACTTAGATTTTTTTTTTTTATCAATTTTGAACTTTGAACTTTGTCTAACCTTAATCAAGATTTAAGAAGTATCTGCCCCCTACAAGGAACCCTACAAGGAACTAAAAAGAAATACTGGTTTCGAGTATATTCCTATCAGTCAAGATGAATTTATAGTGGATTGTTAAAAAGCCTCTAAGCAGGTATCAAGTTAATTTATTAGTTTTGGGAATTTGATCCATTCTTTTTAGTCAAATTGGCTGATGGTTGGTACTTGATACTTGCAAAAGATCTTCTTTGGTGAATTTAGGGACTCTCTAATGTCTAAATAAGTATCTTTTTTAGAGAGAGATTCTAAAAATAAATATGTAATTGAGAAAATAGATTGAGAGCCTCTTTTTTTATGGATCTTATTGGTCTTTATAGCCCATCATTCTTACCTTTTGATGGAGGGCAGAACTAAAAAGTCATCTTCTTCCATAGCTTTAAAACACCTTATGTGTAAAAGAGAGAAAATATCTCTGACTCATCAGAGGAAAAATATCTCACGGTTTATAATGGAACCTGACAAGATTGTTAAAGTCACATGTACTTAGGCTCAATGCTTAGTTGAACTCGAGTGTAATGTGTTCGGCGGCTTACCATACCTATTTGTCTGGGGTCTTATCGTTTGGCTAAGCCCAAGGATTTTGGCAGCTTGTCAAACTTATTTGGGTGTGGGCTCAATGTTTGGTTGATTCGATGGATGTTGAGTCTGGCAGGTCATTGGACCTATATATACATGGGTTAGGTTAATCTATTGGTTCTGGGAATCTAATCCATTCTTCCTAGTCAAATTGGCTGGTGGTTGGTACCTGATACCTGCAAAAAGTCTTCTTTTGTGAATTTAGGGACTCTCTAATGTTTAAATAAGTATCTTTTTTAGAAAAAAAACAATGATATTTTAGAGATAGATTCTGAAAATAAATATGTAATTGAGAAAAGAGATTGAGAACCTCTCTCTCTTTTTTTTTAATCTTATGAGTCTTTATAGCCCATCGTTTTTACCTTTTGATAGAGGGTAGAACTAAAAAGTCATCTTCTTCCATAGCCTTAAAACACCTTATGTGTAAAAGAGAGACGATATCTCTAACTCATCAGAGGGAAAATATGTTGTGGTTTACAATGGAACCTGACAAAATTGTTAAAGGCACATGTACTTGCGTTCAACGTTTTTTGCTGAGCCCGAGGGTAATGCGTTTGGTGGGTCACTATACCTATTTATGTGGGGTCTCAGCGCTTGGATAAGCCCAAAGATGTTGGTTTTAGTAGCTTGTCAGACTTATTTGGGGCTCAATGCTTGGTTGATCCGAAGGATGTTGAGTTTGGCACGTCGTCGAACCCATATATATTTGGGATAAACGTTTAGCTAAGACCAAGAATGTTGGATTTGGCAGTTCACCAAACTCGTATATGTTTGAGTTCAACGTTTAGCTAGGCCCAATGATTTGAGATCTGACAGTTCACCAGACTCATATATGCTCGGAATCAATGTTTGACTGAGCATAAGGATATTGGGTTATTACCTTTCCTCTGGTTCCTTTAAATGAGAACCCAGGTAAAAATAAATCATGATGATACATACAATAATCTTTGTATCATTTAGCATTTACTCACCTATTTTTTCAATCAACCAAGCATTAACCTTTTGGTAGTTGTAACCAAATCTATTTTTGACAAAGTCTTTAAGTGTGTGACACCAGAAGAGTGAGATTTTAGTTTTTAACTTCTTACTCTAAAGTTTCCCTCCTTCACTCTAGTTAAATATTGGATAACAAAGAAGTTGTTGATGAGATATCATTACTATCATTGTTTTTCTTTCCTTTTGTTTTGTTACAAAGTAATCAACATTTGGTATGAGAATTTAAAATTATAGAGACACTATACTTATTACTTTTTATAGAGTAACTAGAATCTCGAACTTGAGATCTTTTTAGCAAAAATATAGCATTTGGTTATTATCCTAGAATAGAAAAGATGAAGACACTAAAGACAAAGAAGACAAGATAAATAAGACGACGGAGATAAAATTGTGTTTGGTAGTGATATATAAGACAAAATGATTGTCTGTGTATCTTGTTTGATTATGGTGGACAAGACAAAATAAAATATGAAAAATTTTATTTTACCTTTAATATGTATTGTTATCAAATTTAAATATTTTAAAAAAATAAATAGATATTATTTTTATCACTTTAGTTTATATTAAGTGTTGAAATTAATAACATTATAATAATCTTAGTTATAAAACTAGGACTAGCCTGACTAGTTGACCCAACACTTGAATTGGTCTAAATTGAAGAAAAATAGAGGAAGAATCGACTTGACCTGACCTAGTAAAAAACCTAAGTTAACTCGGGATAAAACTTAGGTAAAAAACCTATCGACTTTTATGAGAAAAAAAGGTCAAAACAAGTTTGTTTTGATTATTTTTTAAAATTTTTTGGGTCACTCGGTTTGACCCTCCTGATCCGTGACTTGAACCTCATCTCGGGCTGACTCCTGAGTTAGATTTTAAATTATAATAATAATCATTTTTATACATACGTTGACTCTCCTGACCTATGATATGGACCGTGCCCCGATCGATCCCCGAGATAAGTTTTAAAATTATAATAATAACAATTTTTATTTTTATATTAACATGAGTCAACCCGGGTTGACCCTTCCAATCCGTAACCTGAGTGTTGTTCCGGATCGATTCTCAAATTAAGTTTTTAGACTATGATAAAAATATTATATATAGAGACACCTCCCATTTATACCACTTGATTTGAAAATACAAAAACTCGATCTAAAATAATTTTAGAAATAAATTTATATTTACATACATGTTTATTAAACAAAATACATTTCAGTCTTCGTTATCTTCTATTTTCTATCATAGAACAGAAACAAAACGTTAAGAAGGGGAGATGAATGATAAGTAAGTTTACTTGCAACTCTAAACTCTGTTAACAGAGGACGTAAGACAGTACAAGAATAGATGACGGGAGTTACAGGCTGGTAAAAGCTAAATGGTATGCTGCTAAGAAGGTGGCGTTACTTTAAGGTTTTCCGGCATAAGTTTACCGTGGAATATGGTAATCGAGCATGTGAATTTGCTATGATAATATTTTTTTGTTCAACTAAAATATTAGTTTCACTGTATGGTCAATTGGCTCAAGAGATATAATATAATAAAGAGCATGCTCCAGTGAAGCAGAGTCAAGTTTGGGTAGACACAATGGTGGGTGGCTGATGGTAACTCACCATACAGCCCAATAACCTTTACAAAAAGATAGAACCTTTTCACTTTTGTTTGTCGCCATTTTCTACACGCGTTTTTCATCTTTCGGTATACTTTTCTTATTGAAAAATATCGGTGCTAAACTGAATCTTCTGGAGAAGGGACGAGTCGAGTATATGAATATAAGCTAAGCTGTAATTTATTTGCGTTTCAGTATACCGTAACTTAAAACTAAGTTTAAACAAACATTTTTAGATGATTATCTAATTATATGATAGTGTAAGAGAATTTTAAGAAAAGAAACTGGGTTTTAATGAGCTTGGAGGAGGGAGAGAGGAAAGAACAAGAAGAGCAATGTGTGATAGAGCGGCAAAGGGAATGTTACTACTATACAGGTATAGTGGCAAATGGTAGTGCGTCGGACCTTAACTTCGGCGGAAAATTCTCCTAAAGCAGAAACAAGCTTGCTGGGGCGACTTCAGCGCAGCACTTTGGCAATGTCTGTGCTTTTGTTGATGCATTGAACCTTCCCCCCGTATTTCTTTGACCGCTTTTTAATTTTCATCCAGATATGGTTATAAGAACTTGTATGATCGCCGCTATCTTTCATCTTCTTTGGCTTCAGGAAAGAATATCATAAATTCTCACTAGCTACAGCAGTAATTCATCATTAGCTACAGCAGTTCATTATTAGCCTTTGTGATAAATTATTGGATATTTAATAGCTTAATTTTCCTGGTTCGGAACCAGTCAAACTCGGTGAATCAGCAGGATTAGGGAGGAGGGGGAGGAAAAATTTGCACCCTGCTAGATTCAAACATTATCATCTAGGTCAAGTTTTTCTGCTACCATACCCTTGTGATTGAAACCCACATACAATTTATTTATACTATATTAATTATTATTTTTATACCCTGCTGATTTAATGTCTTGCCTCACGGTTAAATTGGTAATTTAATGATCCAAAGTCTTGGTCAGATCAAACTCGAATTGGATTTGTTGGCTTCTGATCGCTTTTCTTTAGTCAGCTTTGAATCGATTGCAATAATGTTAAAAATAATTTATTTTTATAACTGATTCAAAACATGGAGTGATAGATGATCTTCCCAAACCTTTCGAAGTTTGAATTCGATTATGTTTGGTGAAATTTTAAGACTTGGTTTAAGTTATTTTTTAATTAGTAACTTAAATAAAAGTAATAAATATATTTTGTTAAAAATAACTTTTGATCTAAATAAGAAATTCATAAAAAAATTTACTTTAAAAAATTTCTGAATTTTAAATCAAACAGTGCATCTTTTTCTACAAAAACAAAAGTCATTATTAATATTTTTTAATTTTATCACAATTTATTTATTCATGAAAATAAATTTTGATTTTAAAATGTGATTTGAAAAATTATTTCTCATCCAAAGGTATAATTATGATTCAAAAATAAAAATAAAAAATAAAAAATAAAATCATATTATAAAAAACCACGTATCTAGTTGTGAGCTCTAGAACAAAATAAGCATTCGCTCGTAATATATTTTTTTTAATCGAAAGGATGGAAATAAAGTAGGTGAAAGAATATTAAGTGAGCATTATGATATAAATTGTTTTTTAAAATATTTTTTATTTGAAAATATATTAAAATATTTTTATAAAAAAATGTGTTTATATAAATGTATCAAAATAATTCAAAAATACTAAAAAAAATAATTTAAAATAAAAAAATAATTATTTTTAAAAATACAGTGTAACCGTTAACATCAAATACCTTTAAATACGATTCAAAATGAAAAATGATTTTTCATCCAAGGGTATAATTATGGTTAAAAAATAAAAACAAAAACACGTTACACAAAACCAAGTATCCCTTTGCGGGCCTCGACTCGAAATAGACATTCACAAACAATAGATTACAGACAATAGATTATTTTTTTAATTGAAAGGAAGGAAATAAAGCAATTGAAAAAAAATACAAAGTGGATGTTTGGAATAATAGCAAAAATTATTTTTT